>Ga0180221_1000071_pt1 | contig 180810 bp, 157 predicted proteins | sample eDN5th37CKraftMG_FD_151339 | JGI IMG/M metagenome (GOLD analysis project Ga0180221, IMG submission 151339) | Enriched Miracle-Growth compost microbial communities from Emeryville, California, USA - eDNA 5th pass 37_C Kraft MG (version 2) (version 2) ... | reverse complement strand
GCGGCCGGCTCGAACCAGCTCGACCATCTGCTGGCGGAATTCCGCCGGGTACGGCGGTCGTACTTTGGACATTTGCGACTCCTTGAACACAAAGAATGATGTGTTCACGGAAACGGGTCAACTCCAGTTCCAGGTCTTGCCGAGGTTTTCACCGGCCTGAGTGGCCTCAACCTGGACCCGATATTTCTTACCAGACTGAAGCACTTGTACAGGGAGCAAGAAGATGCAACCTTGATATACCGTGGCGGGTGCTAGGTACGGGTCTATGACGATTTCCGCGTCAGTATTTTTGTCGACCTGCACGACTTCATTCCTGAGCAGTCTTAGCGGGACGCTAAAGCTTGAGCCTTCCTCCCGCAGGGAAACTTGTGAAACATGTAATGGCGCGAAATTGCCTGCCGCGCCACAAAACATGATGGGGGTGCCGGCAAGAGGTAAGTCAGGGGCAGGATTCGGAGATTCGTTGGAGGGAGCAAAACTAGGATTGATATCCCTCTGTCCTTCTGCTGGCCATTGCCAAGTAGACGCCACGGTAAGCAAGCCGCTGCTTGACGTGCCGAGGGTAATGCTTGTGCTCGACAGACGCGCCGGTGTGGCTGTGGTGTCGATCCCCAGGCCGACTTGATTAGCTCGTGGGTCGAGCAGGGTATGTAGGTGATAGACCGATAGAAGCAAGGATTCGATCGCTTCCGCTCCCGGTTGGGTGTAGCTGATTACTTCTCCAACGGTATTTCCGATATACCCCTGCGCTATTGCTCTCTCAACGGGGCCACTGCCTGTAAACCCAGGCTTGCCCGGATCCTCCCCGTGCCCCACTACATAATTCCTGACCTGATACGTCGCGTGCGCTTGTGCAGCGGCATCCAGTTGGGCATTCTGCCGTACGGCACTAACCCCCGCCGCCAATCGGGCTTCGTTCAGCCGCACAAAGGCAGCGAGTTTGTCCCCCGTATGGCTCGACGTAGGCATCTCTGTGATGGGCTGGGTGATTTCCTGGCCGGGTGGGGGAGCAGGAGGGGCAGGAGGAGGGGAACCTCCTCCTTCTCCTCCGCCGCCGCAGGCGGCCAGTACCGCTGTGAGTGGAAGTGTGCAGATGAGGCCGGGGAAGGATCCCGGGCCAGCGGGTCGTGCCGGATGTTTCATGACTAGCCTTGGTGCGATGCCGTCTTGGGAGCGATCCCGCTGGCGGCGAATGAGCCCCTAGCCGGGGGATATCCGGTCTAACGGGTCCTTGGCCCGACACAAGATACGGGGCTCCACGTACGTGGTTGCCGAGGGGTCGCCCGGCTGGCGTCCTGCCTTACCGGTAGAATGTCCGCATCACCGTTTCCATTCCGTCCCATGCGTCTGCTTCTCGCGCTGCTCCTTCCCTGGCTCCAGTTCTTCACCATCGGCCGCCCCTTCGCCGGCATCTTCTGCCTGATCCTGCAATTGACGCTGATCGGCTGGATCCCGGCCGCGATCTGGTCGGTCTACGCGCTCAGCCAGTACAAGACCGATCAGAAGATCAAGAAGGCGATGGCAGGCCGGTAGCCCGGCTCCGGCGCTCGCCGGTCCGGCGATCCGCCCCCGTTTTCCCCGTTCCGGCCCGGGCGCGCACCCCGGGGCCGCCGTCCCTCTATAATTGACGATTCGATATCTATCCGGGGATGCAAACGGGTGCAGTTGGCGATTCATCCCCCTACCTGCGTGCAGCGATGAAATCCGCCGAGATCCGTCAGAAGTTCCTTCAGTTCTTCGAGTCCAAGGGCCACACCGTGGTGCCGTCCTCGTCGTTGGTGCCGGCCAACGATCCGACCCTGCTCTTCACCAACTCGGGCATGGTCCAGTTCAAGGACGTCTTCCTGGGCAACGAAGTGCGCCCGTACAAGCGCGCGACCTCGTCGCAGCGCAGCGTGCGCGCCGGCGGCAAGCACAACGACCTGGAAAACGTGGGCTACACGGCCCGGCACCACACGTTTTTCGAGATGCTGGGCAATTTCAGCTTCGGCGACTACTTCAAGCGCGACGCCATCCACTACGCCTGGGAACTGCTGACCACGGTCTACAAGCTGCCCAAGGAAAAGCTGTGGGTCACGGTCTACCAGGAGGACGACGAGGCCTACGGCATCTGGCAGAACGAGATCGGCGTGCCGGTCGAGCGCATCGTCCGCATCGGCGACAACAAGGGCGCGCGCTACGCGTCCGACAACTTCTGGCAGATGGCGGATACCGGTCCCTGCGGCCCGTGCTCGGAAATCTTCTACGACCATGGTCCCGAGATCTGGGGCGGCCCCCCGGGATCGCCCGAGGAAGACGGCGACCGCTACATCGAGATCTGGAACCTGGTGTTCATGCAGTTCGACCGCGACGCGTCGGGCACCCTGAACCCGCTGCCCAAGCCCTGCGTGGACACGGGCATGGGCCTGGAGCGGATCGCCGCGGTGTTGCAGCACGTGCATTCGAACTATGAAATCGATCTGTTCCAGAACCTGATCAAGGCCGCGGCGCGCGAAACCGGCTGTACCGACCTGGCGAACAACTCGCTGAAGGTGATCGCCGACCATATCCGCGCCTGCTCGTTCCTGATCGTGGACGGCGTGATCCCGGGCAACGAAGGCCGCGGCTACGTGCTGCGCCGTATCATCCGCCGCGCGCTGCGCCACGGCTACAAGCTGGGCCAGACCAAGCCCTTCTTCCATCGCATCGTCAAGGACCTGGTGGCCGAGATGGGCGAGGCCTATCCCGAGCTGGCCAAGGCCGAGGCGCGGGTCGAGCAGGTACTGCGCCAGGAGGAAGAGCGTTTCGGCGAAACGCTGGAACACGGCATGAAAATCCTGGACGGCGCGCTGGCCGCGCTCAAGCCGGGCGCCGCGCTGGACGGCGAGACGCTGTTCAACCTGTACGACACCTACGGCTTCCCGGTGGACCTGACGGCCGACATCTGCCGCGAGCGCAACGTGGACGTGGACATGGACGGCTTCGAGGCCGCGATGACCCGCCAGCGCGAGCAGGCCCGCGCCGCGGGCAAGTTCAAGATGGCCGCCGGCCTGTCGTACGACGGCGCCAAGACGGTATTCGAAGGCTATGCGCACCTGGCCGCGCAAGGCAAGGTCACGGCCCTGTACGTGGATGGCGCCTCGGTGCCGCGCATCGAGGCCGGGCAGGCCGCGGTGGTGGTGCTGGACCGCACGCCGTTCTACGCCGAGTCGGGCGGGCAGGTGGGCGATGCCGGCGTGCTGGTGCAGGGCGCGGCGCGTTTCGACGTGGAAGACACGCAGAAGATCCAGGCCGACGTGTTCGGCCATCATGGCAAGCTGGTCTCGGGCTCGCTGGCGGTGGGCGACACGGTCGATGCCCAGGTAGACGAAGTCCGCCGCGCGCGCACGATGCGCAACCACTCGGCCACCCACCTGATGCACAAGGCGTTGCGCCAGGTCCTGGGCGAGCACGTGCAGCAGAAGGGGTCGCTGGTGGACCCGGACAAGACCCGTTTCGACTTCGCGCACGACGCCCCCATGAGCGCCGACCAGATCGCGCAGGTGGAAGCCATCGTCAACCGCGAGGTGCTGGCCAACACGCCGGTGCAGTCGCAGCTGATGGCCTACGACGACGCGGTCAAGGGCGGCGCGATGGCGCTGTTCGGCGAAAAGTACGGCGACGAGGTGCGGGTGCTGGACATCGGCTTTTCGCGCGAGCTGTGCGGCGGTACCCACGTGGGTCGCACCGGCGACATCGGCCTGTTCAAGATCGTGAGCGAGGGCGGTGTGGCCGCCGGCGTGCGCCGGGTCGAGGCCATCACCGGCGACAACAGCCTGTCCTATCTGCAGAACCTGAACGCCACGCTGGCTTCGGCCGCGGGCGCGCTGAAGGTGCAGCCGGGCGACCTGCCGGCGCGCATCGGCCAGGTGCAGGACCAGTTGAAGGGCCTGGAGAAGGAAATCGCCCAGTTGAAGAGCAAGCTGGCCAGCAGCGCCGGCAATGACCTGGCGGCCTCGGCGGTCGAGGTCAAGGGCGTGAAGGTGCTGGCTGCCAAGCTGGACGGGGTCGATCCCAAGTCGCTGCGCGAGACCGTGGACCAGCTCAAGAACAAGCTCAAGTCCGCAGCCATCGTGCTGGCCGCCGTCGACGGCGGCAAGGTCAGCCTGGTGGCCGGCGCCACGGCCGACGTGTCCGGCAAGGTCAAGGCCGGCGATCTGGTCAATTTCGTGGCCCAGCAGGTGGGCGGCAAGGGCGGCGGCCGGCCGGACATGGCGATGGCCGGCGGCACGGATCCCTCGGGCCTGCCGCAGGCGCTCGCCAGCGTGCAGGGCTGGGTGGAAGGCCGCCTGTGAGCGGTGCGGCGGGAGAAGGCGCAATGAGTACCGAACCGGTGGCGTTCGATCTGGAGGTGGATGCCAAGGGGCTCAAGTGCCCCTTGCCCATCCTGCGTGCGAAGAAGGCGCTGGCCACGCTCGAGAGCGGGCAGGTATTGAAGGTGGTGGCCACCGACAAGGGGTCGGTGCGTGACTTCCAGGCTTTTTCCAAGCAGACCGGCAACGAGCTGCTGGCGCAGACCGACGATGGCGAAGTGTTCGTGCATTACATGAAACGCCGCTGACGGGCCACAGGTACTTTCTCCGCCCGCGGCGCTGAACCTGCCGTCGGGCGGCGTGTCATACCGCAGCTGGCGTTCGCCGGCGCGACCGTTCTCCCCAAGGTGACCCCCATGCGGCTACCGTCATTGCGTTGGCTTCTGGTCCTGGCGCTGCTCGTCGTGGGCGGCTTGGCGGCAATGGCCTTCCGCGACCGCGCCGTGCGCCCGATCGTGACCGGGCCGATCAGCGCCATCGTGTCCTTTGGCGACAGCCTGAGCGACGTCGGCACCTACAATCCCGGCGCAACCTATCCCGACCCGGCCACGCGCAGCGCGGCAGGGCAGCGTTTCACGACCAAGCCTGGGGAGGTCTGGGTGGAAGTGGTGGCCGACGCGCTGGGCCTGCCGATCAAGCCGAACCAGCAGGTCGATTTCGGTCCGCGCGGGCAAGGCGGCCGCATCGTGGATCTGGGCGGCAATGGCTATGCGCAGGGCGGTGCCCATATCGAGACCGACGCCGCGACGGCGCCGGCTCCGGATGGCATCCCGGCCGATGGCGGACTCCAGGGCGAGACCGCCGTTTCCATCAAGGCCCAGATCGACCGCTACCTGGCCACGCACAAAGGCTTCGACGGGACGGAACTGGTGCTGGTGCAGGGCGGCGGCAACGATTTCCTCGATGCCTTCCAGACCCTGGGAGACACCGAGCCCGAACCCGCGTCCGATGCCGACGACCGGATGGAGGCGCTGGTCCGGGCCAAGGCGGCCGCCATGGTGGCCCAGCTCAAGCGTCTGTCCGCGGCCGGCGCCAAGCGGATCGTATACGTCAACCTTCCCGACCTGGGCATGCTGCCGTTCATCCGCAATACCGAGCTGGAAGACCTGGCCACCGACGTGTCCGAGGGCTACAACGAACTCGTGGCCGGCGGGCTGTCGGGAACGGGCGTGCAGGTGTTCGACCTGGCCGGCCTGATCGACGATGCCGTCGACGACCCCGCCGCGGTGGGCCTGACCGTGACCGACAAGCCCGCCTGCACCAATTACGATGCGTCGCAGGGCGAGGTGGATGCACTGCTGTGCACCCCCGCCACGCTGGTGGAGCCGGACGCGGACCAGCACTATTTGTTCGCGGATTCCATGCATCCGACCACGGCCGGGCACCGGCTATGGGGGGAGAAGGTGGCGGCCTTCATCCACGATCGCTTTGGCGCGGTGGTCAAGCCGGTCCGGGTGGCCAGGGATACGACGGCTCGTTGAGCCGGGCAGGGCGAGCGTCACGGGGCTTTGGCTGCAATGGTGAAGACGACACCGAGCGAGTCCATGACCTTGCGCAGGGTCAGATAGTGCGGATTGGCCCCTGGAGCCAGGGCTTTGTACAGGCTTTGCCTGCCCAGTCCGGCTTTGCGCGCAATGTCGCTCATGCCGCGCGCACGCGCCACGGCTGCCAGCGCGGCAAGAAAGACGTCGGGGTTTGCGTCGCCGGCCGCTTCCGCGAGAAAGCAGGCGATGCTTGCTTCGTCTCGCAGGAATTCAGCCGCATCGAATTCGGCGGTGGTTGTTTTTGTCGGCGCTATCATGCGTGTCGCTCCCGCTTCAAGTCCCGCCAGATGGTCCTGGCGAGTTCGATATCGTGTTTCTGCGTGTCCTTGATGCCCGCACAGAGCAGGACGTAGATGTCGGCACCCTCCCGTGCGATGTAGAGCCGGTAGCCTGGGCCGATATGCAGGCGAAGTTCGTGGATGCCTTCGCCGATGGAACGCATGTCGCCAAAGAGCCCGTGCTGGACGCGCAGAAGCCGCATCAGGATGGCGCCACGGTCGCTTGGGCTTTTCAGCCGATGCAGCCATTCCGCGAACTGGTTCGTTCTCTTGATGATCAGCATGCCAAGTGTCTCCTCGTGGAGACAGTTTGTCAAGCATGCAGCGATATTTCAACCGTCGGGGTGATCTTTTTGTCATCCTTCGGTTCAGGGGGAGGGCGTTGCGGATAAGGAAACGGCCCCGGAAGGGGCCGTTCTCGCCGGTCGAAAATCCGCTGTCAGCCCAGTTTCGCCCGCTGCTCCCGCACCTTGTCCAGCGTATCGCTGAACTGGGCCAGCCGGGCGCGTTCCTGCTCCACCACGGCGGCCGGGGCGCGGTCGACGAAGCTGGCGTTGCCCAGCTTGCCGTTGGCTTTGGCGATCTCGCCTTCCAGGCGGGCGATCTCCTTGTCCAGGCGGATCTTCTCGGCGGCCACGTCGACCTCGATGTGCAGCATCAGGTGTGCGTCGCCGACCACCTGCACGGGGGCGCCGACGACGTCGGGCAACCGGTCGACCACCTTGACCTCGGTCAGCCGGGCCAGGGCCGCCAGGTAGGGGGCATTGCGTTCCAGGGCGGCGCGGTTGCCGGTGGCGTTCAGCGGCGCCTTCTGCGAGGGCGGCACGTTCATTTCGCCGCGCAGCGCGCGCACGGCGTCGACCTGGGCCTTGAGCTCGGCCATCGCGGCTTCGGCGGCCTCGTCGATCTTCTCGGCCTGGGCGGCGGGGTAGGGCTGCACGCCCACGCTGGTGGATTCGCCGGCGCGGCGCTTGCCGGCCACCACCGAGACCTTCTGCCAGAGTTCTTCCGTGATGAACGGGATGATGGGATGCGCCAGCCGCAGCACGGTTTCCAGCACACGGATCAGCGTCTGGCGCGTGCCGCGCTGCTGGGCTTCGTTGCCGGTCTGCAGCTGGACCTTGGCCAGCTCCAGGTACCAGTCGCAGTATTCGTCCCAGACGAAGCGGTACAGCGCGGTGGAGATGTTGTCGAAGCGATAGTCGTCGAAGCCCTTGGCGACCTCGGCCTCGGTGCGCTGCAACTGGCTGATGATCCACTTGTCGAACACCGACAATTCCACCGCCGCGCCGGCTTCCACGCCGCAGTCCTTGCCTTCGACGTTCATCAGCACGAAGCGGGTGGCGTTCCACAGCTTGTTGCAGAAGTTGCGGTAGCCCTCGCAGCGCTTCAGGTCGAAGTTTATGTTGCGGCCCAGCGTGGCGTAGGCGGCCATGGTGAAGCGCAGCGCGTCGGCGCCGAAGGCCGGAATGCCCTCGGGGAATTCCTTGCGGGTCTTCTTGGCGATGCTCTCGGCCTGCCTGGGGTTCATCAGGCCGGTGGTGCGCTTGGCCAGGAGGCCGTCGAGGTCGATGCCGTCGATCAGGTCGACCGGGTCCAGGGTGTTGCCCTTGGACTTGCTCATCTTCTGGCCTTCGGCGTCGCGGATCAGGCCGTGCATGTAGACGTGCCTGAACGGGACCTGGCCGGTGAAGTGCGTGGTCATCATGACCATCCGGGCGACCCAGAAGAAGATAATGTCGAAGCCGGTGACCAGCACCGACGAGGGCAGGTAGCGCGCCAGGTCGGGCGTCTGTTCGGGCCAGCCCAGCGTGGTGAACGGCACCAGCGCCGACGAGAACCAGGTGTCCAGCACGTCAGGGTCGCGGGTGAGCGCGCCGGCGTAGCCGGCGGCCGCGGCCTTGTCGCGCGCTTCCTGCTCGTTGCGGGCCACGAAGATGCGGCCGTCGTCGGCGTACCAGGCGGGAATCTGGTGGCCCCACCACAGTTGGCGCGAGATGCACCAGTCCTGGATATTGTTGAGCCACTGGTTGTAGGTGGTGGTCCAGTTCTCGGGGTAGAACCTGACGCGGCCGTCGGCCACCACTTCCAGCGCGACGTCGGTGATCGACTTGCCGGGATGGTGGGTGCCCTCGGGCGCCGGCTTGCTCATGGCGACGAACCACTGGTCGGTCAGCATGGGCTCGATGATGGCGTTGGTGCGGTCGCCGCGCGGCACCATCAGCTTGTGCTTCTTGACCTCGGCCAGCAGGCCCTGGGCCTCGAGGTCGGCCACGATGCGGGTACGGGCCTCGAAACGGTCCAGCCCCCGGTAGACCTCGGGCGCCTCGTCGTTGATGCGGCCGTCCAGCGTCAGGATGGAGATCATGGGCAGGCCGTGGCGCTGGCCCACGGCATAGTCGTTGAAGTCGTGCGCGGGCGTGACCTTGACCGCGCCGGTGCCGAATTCACGGTCGACGTAGTCGTCGGCGATGACGGGAATCAGGCGGCCGGTCAGCGGCAGGCGGACCTGCTTGCCGATCAGGGCCTGGTAGCGTTCATCCTCGGGATGGACCATGACGGCGACGTCGCCCAGCATGGTCTCGGGACGGGTCGTGGCCACGACGATGGCGGCATCGCTGCCGTCGACCGGGTAGCGGATGTGCCACAGGTGGCCGTCTTCTTCCTCGCTGACCACTTCCAGGTCGCTGACGGCGGTCAGCAGCTTGGGGTCCCAGTTGACCAGGCGCTTGCCGCGATAGATCAGGCCTTGCTCGTACAGCCGCGTGAAGACCTCGGCCACGCCGCGCGACATGTCCTCGTTCATGGTGAAGTATTCGCGCGTCCAGTCGGGCGAGGTGCCCAGCCGGCGCATCTGGCCGGTGATGGTGCCGCCGGAGTGCTGTTTCCATTCCCAGACCTTCTCGACGAACTTGTCGCGGCCCAGGTCGTGGCGGCTGACCTTCTGCGCGTCGAGCTGGCGCTCGACCACGATCTGCGTGGCGATGCCGGCGTGGTCGGTGCCCGGGATCCACAGCGTGTCGAACCCGCGCATGCGGTGGTAGCGCGTCAGGCCATCCATGATGGTCTGGTTGAAGGCGTGGCCCATGTGCAGCGTGCCCGTCACGTTGGGCGGCGGCAGCTGGATGGTGAAGGCCCGGCCGTTGTCGGGGCCCTGGACGTGTACCCCGGCCTTGAAGTCCCCCCGTTGTTCCCACAGCGGATACCAGCGCGCCTCGATGGCGGCCGGCTCGAAGCTCTTGGGCAGTTCGTCGGTCTCGGTTTGAGGTTGGGGAGAGGCTGAGGTCATCGGTGTTCCGGAAATACGTCGGTCGGGCGCGCGGCGGTGCGCCGCAGGCGCCAAACCGAGGATTTTAGTGGATTCTTCAGAGGCTGACGGCAGGCGGCCGGCGTCTCTTCAGCGCGGGGAAAGGGGCTTGCTCTCGACGGCGGCGCGCCGGATCAGTTCTTTCTGGACGGCCTCGTCCACCAGCCGGCCGAGTTCTTCCCGCAGGTTGTAGGCGATGTCTTCCAGTGCGCGGGCGGCCGCCACTTCCAGCGAGGCCCGCATGCGGGTCTTCAGCAGGGGTTCCACCCGGTCGAGCAGGTCCTGCAGGATGGCGGCGCGCAGCGCCTCGATGCCGTCTTCGTCATCCGGACCGGGCGGGGCGGCGGGGGCGGCGGCAGGCGCGGCCACGGGCCAGGATGGAGCGGGCGGCAAAGGGGCCGGCTCCGCCTTCCTGGCCGGCTGCGGCAGGTCCAGGACTTCGGTCAGGAGCGGGATGCCGGCGTCGTCGCGCGGAGGGAAAGAAGGGGCTTGCATATCGGCTCAGGGCAACTGGTGGCGCGACACGTCGTGCCGCACGATGTTGTGGCCGCACTCCTGGTAGAAGCGCCAGCGTGCCCGTGCCGCTTCGCGGTCGGCGGGATCGTTGGTGACGATCTCGATGACGCGCTGGAAGCGGGTGTAGATGGGCGGCCAGGTGTCGTCCAGGTTCAACAGCCAGTCGTGGTGGGGCGTGGGCGCGTCCGAGGCGGTCAGCACGATGGGCGTGTCGGCCGCCAGCGGATCGTTGACGCGGACGTGGGGGATGAAGGAAATGTCGTCCAGCGCCCAGAGCATCTGATCGAAGGCGTTCAGGCGCCCCGTGTCGCGGCAGTACACCACCAGCCGGTGCCCCGCCTGGTGGCGGCGGGTGGCGATCTGGCAGGCGGTGCGCAGCCGGTCGGGGGCGCTGAAGGCGAAGTCGATTTCGGTCATGGGCGGGACGGCGTCAGACCAGGGACAGCAGGTACTGCGTCAGCAGCGGGACGGGGCGGCCGGTGGCGCCCTTGTCCTTGCCGCTGCGCCAGGCCGTGCCGGCGATGTCCAGGTGCGCCCAGCGATAGCCCTTGGCGTAGCGCGACAGGAAGCACGCGGCGGTGACGGCGCCGGCCGGCGGGCCGCCGATGTTGGCCATGTCGGCGAAGTTGGACTTGAGCTGTTCCTGGTAGTCGTCGTCCAGCGGGAGGCGCCATACCGGGTCCAGCGCCTGGCGCGACAGGCTGGTCAGCGTGTCGGCCAGGGCGTCGTCGGGGGTGAAGAGGCCGGTGTTGACGTGGCCCAGCGCCGTGACGCAGGCCCCCGTCAGGGTGGCGATGTCGATGACGGTGGAGGGCTTGAAGCGCTCGACGTAGGTCAGGGCGTCGCACAGGATCAGCCGGCCCTCGGCGTCGGTGTTCAGGATCTCGACCGTCTGGCCGGACATGGTGGTCACCACGTCGCCCGGCTTGTTGGCCCGGCCGCTGGGCAGGTTCTCGCACGCGGGCACGACGCCGATCACGTCCAGCGGCAGGCCCAGCTCGGCCACGGCGCGCAGCGTGCCGAACACGCTGGCGGCGCCGCACATGTCGTACTTCATTTCATCCATGCCGGCGGCCGGCTTGAGCGAGATGCCGCCCGCGTCGAACGTGATGCCCTTGCCGACCAGCACGACCGGGCCGCCGGCGGCTGCCTTGCCGCGCCCCGCGGGCTTCTGCCTGGCGCCTTCGTAGCGCAGCACGATGAACTTCGGCGGTTCGTCCGAGCCGCGCGCCACGGACAGGAAGGAGCCCATCTTCAGCGCCTCGATCTGCTTGCGGTCCAGCACCTCGACCTTGAGCTTGTGCGACTTGCCCAGCTTCTTGGCGGTCTCGCCCAGGTAGGTGGGGGTGCAGACGTTGCCCGGCAGGTTGCCCAGGTCGCGCGCGAGCGACATGCCGTTGGCGATGGCGCTGCCTTCGCGCAGGCCGGCCTCGGCCTCCCTGGCCTCGGATCGCTCGACCGCGAGGACCAGGCGCGCCAGCTTGGGCCGGCTGACGGCATCGCGCTTGCCGAAGGTGGCGTCGAAGCGGTAGGTGACTTCGCCCGCCGCGATGGCAGCCAGCCGCGCGCGGGTGCGGACGTCGGCCGACTGCATGGGGACGGCGGCCAGGGCCGACACGGTCTCGGTCACGCCCAGCGCCGCGACGGCGGCGAGGGCGGCGCGATGGGCGGCGGCCAGCGCCTTGGGCGACAAGGCCTCCTGCGACCCCAGCCCGGCCAGCACGACCCGCTGGGCCGCCACGCCGGGCAGGGACCTCAGCACCAGCGTTTCGCCCGCCTTGCCCTTGAAGTCGGTCTTGACGGCGGCGCGCACCGCGCCCTGGGCCGCCCGATCGACGGCATCGGCCGCCTGCGTCAGCACGCCGTCGTCGTGCACGCCGACCACCAGCGCGGCGGTCTTGATTTTCTCGGGGGCGGAGGTCTGTGTGCTAAAGTCCATGCGCGATTCTTCCTGTATGTAGTCGCGAGATTGTCAATTATCCCGCAGATGCGGGCCCCTCGCACAGGCCAGTACCGTGTCCCTGTTCCAGCGCTCCGTCAAAGACGAACTGACCAGCCATGCCAGCGTCGTATTCTCCACGCTCGTGGTCGTATGGATCAGCGTGCTGCTGGTGCGCCTGCTGGGCGAGGCGGCGGCCGGCCGCATCGGCGCCGACGTGGTCACGGGCATCGCCGCGTTCTCATCCATCAACGCCCTGCCCACCATCATCGCGGTCTCGGTGTTCATCGCCGTGCTGACCACGGTCACCCGCAATTACCGCGAATCCGAGATGGTGGTCTGGTTCTCCAGCGGCCTGAGCCTGGCCGACTGGTTCAGGCCCATCCTGCGCTTCGCCATTCCGTCGGCGGTATTGATCGCCACCTTGACCCTGGCCGCCTCGCCCTGGGCCCAGAAACAGATCGCCGAGTACCGCCAGCGCTACGAGCAGCGTTCCGACGTCTCCAAGGTCACCCCGGGCCAGTTCCTGGAGTCCAGCGGGATCGACCGGGTGTTCTACGTGGAGTCCGCCAACGACGCCGTGGACCGGGTCAGCAACGTGTTCGCGCGCTGGATAGAGAACGGCCGGCTCAACGTGCTGGTCTCGGGCGGGGGCATGCTCGAGGACCAGCCCAACGGCGACCGCTTCATGGTGCTGGAATCCGGCCATCGCTACGAATTCGTACCCGGCACGCCGCAGTTCCGCCTGATGAGTTTCGAGAAATACGGCGTGCGGATGGAGAGCAAGGGCCCGCCTTCCGCCGATGACCTGTCCACCAAGGCGCGCTCGACCATGCAGTTGCTGCGCGAAGGCGGGCAGGGCGCCGCCGGCGAATTGCTCTGGCGCGTCAGCATGCCGCTGCTGGCCATCAACCTGGCGCTGCTGGCCATTCCGCTGGGCGCGGTGAATCCGCGGCTGGGCCGCTCCGGCGACATCGTGATCGCGCTGCTGGTGGCCCTGTTCTACCTGAACATGGTCAACCTGGCCAAGGCCTGGGTGAACAACGGCCGGGTGGACTTCTTCGTCGCCCTGGTCGGGTTGCACGGGGCGGTCGCCGCGCTGACGGCGGCCCTGATGTATTTCCGCCTCAGGGTGAAGGCGCCGAAAGGGGCCTAGCCGCGGGGGCTGCGCAGGTTCCGTGGCCTCCATGCTGCGAAATCCGACTATGCTAATTACTAAATATAATAAATAGCATGTCGTATATTACATTATGATCTATGGGTTGCCACGGCCCATCCGTCCGGGTTGGATGGCAGATCCATAGTGAATCGCACCATGAACCTGCAGCAATTCAAATTCGTCCGGGAAACCGTGCGCCGCGACTTCAACCTGACGGAAGCCGCGAGGATGCTCTACACGTCCCAGCCAGGGGTGTCCAAGGCCATCATCGAACTGGAAGACGAACTCGGCGTGAAGATCTTCGAACGCCATGGCAAGCGCATCAAGGGCCTGACCAAGCCCGGCCTGGCCGTCTCGCAGATCGTCGACCGCATCATGCGCGAGGTCGACAACCTCAAGAAGGTCAGCGACGAATATGCCCGGCGCGACGAAGGCGGCCTGACCATCGCCTGCACCCACACCCAGGCCCGCTACGCCTTGCCGCAGGTGATTCCCGCCTTCCGCAAGCTGTTTCCCAAGGTCCATCTGTCGCTGATCCAGGGCAGTCCGGGCCAGTTGGCCGACATGGTGCTGAACGAGCAGGCCGACCTGGCGGTCGCCACCGAGGCGCTGGCCTTGACTCCCGGCATGGTGACGCTGCCCTGCTATACCTGGGAGCATGTGGTGGTGGTCACGCCGGACCATCCCCTGGCCCAGCTGACGTCGTCCCAGGCCAAGAAACTGACGCTGGAGCAGCTCGCGCAATATCCCGTCATCACCTATGACCGCGCCTTCGCCGGCCGCAGCGCGATCGACCAGGCCTTCAGCTCGCAGGATGTCCACCCGGACTTCGTGCTCGAGGCCATCGATGCCGACGTCATCAAGACCTACGTGGAACTGGGACTGGGGATAGGGATCATCGCCGGGGTCGCCTACGACCCCCGACGCGACACCGGACTGGTCGGGCTGCCGGTGGGGCGCCTGTTCGGCATGCACACCAGCCGGATAGGCGTGAAGTCCGGCACCTTTCTGCGGGACTACGTCTACACCTTCGTCGAACTGCTGGCGCCCAGCCTGACGCGGGAAGTCGTCCAGAATGCGATCAAGCCATCGGACCAGGGCTGACAGGCTTTTCCTATCTCCGGAGCGATGTCGATCAGTTTAATCAAATGAGAATTCATATCATTCTTGTTGACTCTATAACGAGAATGATTATCATTTGGCGAAAGCAATCGACATCACGGAGATCGTCATGGCAGTCAGCGCAGTCGTGGTCGGGGCAGACCGGCTAGGCAACATCCCGGACCTGCTCAAGGGGCACAACATCGCCATCACCCACCATATCAGCGGGCGGGATCCGGCGCATCAGAAGAAGACGCTGCAACTGCCGTCGGGCACGGAGTTGCTGATCCTGCTGACCGATTTCCTCGGGCACAACGTGATGAAGGCCTTCCGCCAGGCCGCCCAGCGCGCGGGCATACAGGTGGTGGCCTGCCGGCGATCGGTGTGTTCGATGCAGCAGGCGCTCGAGAACTGTGGATTGTGCGGCGCCGAGGCGGGCGCGCCGTGCGCCCGCCTCGCGCAGGAAGAAGTCAGCGTGAAGCTGATTCCGAGGAAGCCAGGCGGCGGGCGCCGTTGAAGCGCTTCTTCCAGTAGGCCATGTCCATGCTTTCGACCCGCACGACCCCTCCCGACGAGGGGGAGTGCACGAAGCGGCCGTCGCCCAGGTAGATGCCCACGTGCGAGAATTTCCGGCGCAGGGTGTTGTAGAACACCAGATCGCCGGGTTGCAGGTCGCCGATGTCGATGGGGTCGCCCACCCGGCTGATTTCCTCGGCCCGGCGCGGCAGTTGCAGGCCCAGGACTTCACGGCTGACGTAGGCTACCAGCCCGCTGCAATCGAAGCCGGCCTCGGGCGACGAGCCGCCCAGGCGGTAACGCACCCCCAGGTAATTCAGGGCGTAGGCCGCCAGTTCGGCCTGGCCGCCCACGGTGGCGTCGGACTTGTCGTCCTGCCATTGGCCCGACAGGATCTTTTCCGGATCCAGCGGTTCGGTGCGGGACGGCACGGGGGAGATGCTGTCTTTCCACGATGGAACGGGGTGGCTGGGCAGGCTGTACCGCGCCACGCGCTTGGCGGGCGTATCGGCAGCGGCCGAGGGACCGTTCTGCGGGGAGGGCGGCGATTGCGTGGCGCAGCCGGCCAGTATCGCGGACCCGACCAGCATGGCCAGCTTCCCACCCGCTTTCCGGACCTTCGCCCCGCCGGCCGGGAATCGTGGCCGGGATGCAGGGAGGCGAAGGGGAATGCGGGCCTTTTTCATTCGTATAGGGGGACGCTGGGCACAAGATGATACAAAAGTGGCGCTAAGATACCTCTTTGGCGGCGCCCAGGTCAATGCACTTGTGCGTGCAAAGCTATAAATCCGGCATGGGGACGCCCTACAATCCCCGTTTTTCCCCAACGAGGATTCCGTTCCATGAAGACCAAGCACGTCCTGACCGCCGACGACGTCAAGAAAATCCTGGCCGCCGCCGAAGCCGAGGCGCTCGCCAACAAGTGGGCCGTTTCCATCGCCGTGGTCGACGACGGCGGCCACCTGCTGGGCCTGCTGCGGCTGGACGGCGCTCCCGCGATCTCGGCCCACATCGCCCCCTCCAAGGCCCATACGGCCGCGCTGGGCCGCCGTGAATCCAAGGTCTACGAAGACGTCGTCAACAATGGCCGCACCTCGTTCCTGTCCGTGCCCACCATCCATGGCATGCTGGAAGGCGGCGTGCCGGTCGTGGTGGAAGGCGAGACCATCGCCGCGGTGGGCGTGTCCGGCGTGAAGTCCAACGAAGATGCGCAGATCGCCCGCGCGGGCATCGCGGCGCTCGGAATCTGAGTCCGCCAGCCGGGTTGGCCGCCATGTCCGGGCCGTCCATGCGCGGCGCCCTGAACCCGGGCGTCCGCCGGCGCGAGGTCTTCGCCTGGGCGCTTTATGACTTCGCCAACTCCGGCTACACGACGGTCGTCCTGACGGCCGTCTTCAATGCCTATTTCGTCGGCGTGGTGGCGGGCAATGCCCACTGGGCCACGCTGGCGTGGACGGCGACCCTGTCGCTGTCCTATTTGATCGTGATGCTGGCCATGCCCGGCCTGGGCGCCTGGGCCGATGCCCAGGCCGCCAAGAAGCGGCTGCTGGCGGCCAGCACCGTGGGCTGCGTGGCGGCCACGGCGGCCCTGGCGCTTGCCGGGCCGGGCGGCTTCTGGATCGCGGTACCCGCGATCATCATCTCCAACGTCTGCTACAGCGTGGGCGAATCGGTCATCGCCGCCTTCCTGCCCGAGCTCGCCCGGCCCCAGTACCTGGGCCGCGTTTCAGGCTGGGGGTGGAGCTTCGGCTACGTGGGCGGCATGCTGACCCTGGGACTGTCGCTGGCGGTCGTGATCGCGGCGCAGGCGGCGGGCCGGCCCGCCACCGACTTCGTACCCTGGACCATGCTGGTCACCGCCGCGGTCTTCGCCGCCGCCGCCGTGCCGGTCTTCCTGTTCCTGCGCGAACGCGCCCGGCCCGCGCGCGCGGCTGGCGGGCGGCCAGGCTTCATGCCGGTCATGCGCCAACTCGCGGCTTCGTGGCGCGACTCGCGTGCCTTCCCCGATTTCCGCCGGCTGCTGATCTGCGGCGTCTTCTACCAGGCCGGCATCGCCGTCGTCATCACGCTGGCCGCCGTCTATGCCGAGCAGGTCATGAAGTTCGGCCAGACGCAGATCATGACCCTGGTGTTCCTGGTCAACATCGCGGCCGCCGCCGGGGCCTTCGCCTTCGGCTTCGTCGAGGACCGCATCGGCCACCAACGGGCCCTGGCCGCCACGCTGCTGGGCTGGATCGCGATGGTGCTGATCGCCTTCTTCGCCACCAGCCAGGGCGGCTTCTGGGCAGCCGCCACCATCGCCGGACTGTGCATGGGATCCAGCCAGAGCGCCGGGCGGGCGATGACCGGCGCCCTGGCACCGGCTTCCCGCCTGGCCGAATTCTTCGCCCTGTGGACCTTCGCCACCCGGCTCGCGTCCATCATCGGCCCGCTGACCTACGGCCTCGTGACCTGGGCCACCCAGGGCAACCACCGCCTGGGCATCCTGTCCACCGGACTGTTCTTCGTGATCGGATTGGCGGTGCTGCGGCACGTCGACATGGCCCGCGGCGTCAAGCGGGGCCACGAGGCCGAAGGGCTTACGCCTTCAGGTAGTTGAGCAGACCGAGCACCAGCGCGGTCGCCGGCACCGCCGAGGCGGCATACCACTTGACGTAACCGATTTCACGCCCGACCGAATCGATCTTGGTGTCGAGCCGGCTTTCCATGGCGCGCATTTCGCCGCGCAGTCCGGCCAGCGAGGCATCCGTGCGCTGCTCCATGGATTTCATCTCGCCCCGCAGGGCGTTCAAGCCGAGATCTATCTTGTGATCAAGAGCCTGTATATCCCGATGCAGGCTCTCGATGTCCCGCCGCATGCCTTCCTGCCCATAGTCGATTTTCGCATCCATAGCGGAGTCCATGGCAAGCACGACGGCCTTGGCGCGCTCTTCCGATACGCCCACAGCTGTCAGCGAGGTAAAAAGTTCAACATGCACGATGCCGGCTCTCGATCGTAGAACGAGGAGCGATCATAGGCAACATCTCGATCTCGCGCGCATGGGGCCGGACAATTCCATCCACCTCGCCGTTGCCCCGGCAGTTGCCAGGGCACAGCGGATCCGGCTCCGCCGGTCCGCCAGTGCCGCCCCCTGGGGGGCGCGCGTAAGCGCGTAGGGGGGGTCAAGCCATCTCAGCGATCTTGACCTTCCACGTCTTCGGCCCGGTTTCATGCACCGACGTGCCGTTGGCATCCACGGCCACGGTCACGGGCATGTCCTGCACGTCGAACTCATAGATGGCTTCCATGCCCAGGTCCTCGAAGCCCACGACCTTGGCGCCGCGGATCGCCTTGGACACCAGGTAGGCCGAGCCGCCGACCGCCATCAGGTAGGCCGACTTGTGCTTGCGGATGGACTCGATGGCGACGGGGCCGCGCTCGGCCTTGCCGATCATCGAGATCAGGCCGGTCTTCTCCAGCATCATGTCGGTGAACTTGTCCATGCGCGTGGCGGTGGTGGGGCCGGCCGGTCCGACGACCTCGTCGCGCACCGGATCGACCGGGCCGACGTAGTAGATGACGCGGTTGGTGAAGTCCACCGGCAGTTTTTCACCGCGGGCCAGCATGTCCTGGATGCGCTTGTGCGCGGCGTCGCGGCCGGTCAGCATCTTGCCCGACAGCAGCAGGGTCTGGCCCGGCTGCCACGAGGCGACTTCTTCCTTGGTCAGCGTGTCCAGGTTGACGCGCGTGGACTTGTTGTAGTCCGGCGCCCAGTGCACGTCGGGCCACTCGTCCAGCGACGGCGGGGTCAGGATGGCCGCGCCCGAACCGTCCAGCACGAAGTGCGCATGGCGGGTGGCGGCGCAGTTGGGGATCATGGCCACCGGCTTGGAAGCGGCGTGGGTCGGGAACATGCTGATCTTGACGTCCAGCACGGTTGTCAGGCCCCCTAGGCCCTGGGCGCCGATGCCCAGCGCGTTGACCTTCTCGTACAGCTCGATGCGCAGTTCTTCCAGCTTGTTGCTGGGGCCGCGCTCGAGCAGTTCGTACATGTCGATGTCTTCCATCAACGACTGCTTGGCCATCAGCATGGCCTTCTCGGCCGTGCCGCCGATGCCGATGCCCAGCATGCCGGGCGGGCACCAGCCGGCGCCCATCAGGGGCACGGTCTTGAGCACCCAGTCCACCAGCGAGTCGCTGGGGTTGAGCATGACGAACTTGGTCTTGTTCTCGGAGCCGCCGCCCTTGGCCGCGACCTGCACGTCCACGGTATTGCCGGGAACCAGCTCCACGCTCAGCACACAGGGCGTGTTGTCGCGGGTGTTCTTGCGCTCGAACTGCGGATCGGCCAGCACCGAGGCGCGCAGCTTGTTGTCCGGGTTCAGGTAGCCGCGGCGCACGCCCTCGTCGCACAGTTCCTGCAGAGTGCGCCGGGTGTCGAAGCGCACGTCCATGCCGATCTTCATGAACACGTTGACGATGCCCGTGTCCTGGCAGATGGGGCGCTTGCCCTCGGCGCACATGCGCGAGTTGGTCAGGATCTGGGCGATCGCGTCCTTGGCCGCCGGGTTCTGCTCGCGCTCGTAGGCGCGGGCCAGGTGGCGGATGTAGTCGACCGGGTGGTAGTAGCTGATGAACTGGATCGCGTCGGCGATCGACTGGATCAGGTCTTCTTCCTTGATGACGGTAGTCATGGGCGCTCCGAAAAGAGAAGGGTGGGGCGCTGGCATGCCGCCGCGCCAGGAGGTTGTGGTCGTGCTGTCAGTGTCCGTGGGCGTCCTGCTTGAGCATGGGAGCCATGAGGCGGTCGCAATAGGCGATCGCCATTGCGGACAGCAGGAAGGCCAGGTGGATGCCGGCCTGCGCCAGGATGGTCTTGGCGTCGTAGTGCGCGGCGTTGATGAAGGTCTTCAGCAGGTGGATGGACGAGATCCCGATGATGGCGGTGCCCAGTTTCACCTTCAGCACCGAGGCATTGACGTGGGACAGCCATTCCGGCTGGTCGGGGTGGCCTTCCAGGTGCAGCCGCGAGACGAAAGTTTCGTAGCCGCCCACGATGACCATGATGAGCAGGTTGGAAATCATCACCACGTCGATCAGCCCCAGCACCACTAGCATGATGGTGGTCTCGGTCAGCTTGGTGGGCGGTGCGGCGGGCGCGGCGCCGGGCACGACCGGCATCACGGCCTCGGCCAGCATGGCAATGGCCTCCTTGTTGCCGAAGGCCGCTTCGATCAGGTGCACCAGCTCGACCCAGAAATGGTAGACGTACACCCCCTGGGCGACGATCAGACCAAGGTAGAGCGGCAACTGGAGCCACCGGCTCATGAAGATGAGCTTGGGCAGCGGGCGCAGGGGTTCCGTCCGGGAAAGCCCCGGTGGCATGAGAGGGGAAGACATGTTTTCCAGGTAGGCTGGGGCGCGCAGAATGACGGTTTGGCGGGAATTGTATGCCAAGAGGAAGGACCACCCCCTACGCGCTTCGCGCGCCCCCTCAAGGGGGCGGCACTGGCGGACCGGCGGAGCCGGATCCGCTGTGCCCTGGGTGGGTTTGTTGCAGTGCAGCGCGTACGGACCACCGGCTTTCGGTAACCTATGGGTATCCGCTCCCTATCACTTCCATCAAAGGACGCAAGGCGATGTCTACCATCGATTCAGTGCTGACCGAGACGCGTGTTTTCCAACCCTCGGCGGAGTTCGTCAAGCAGGCGAACGTTCCCGGCATGGCCGCCTACCAGGCCCTGTGCGACGAGGCCGAGCGCGACTTCGAGGGGTTCTGGGCGCGGCTGGCGCGTGAAACCCTGCAATGGAGCAAGCCGTTCACGCGGACGCTGGACGAGAGCAATGCCCCTTTCTACAAGTGGTTCGACGACGGCGAGCTGAACGTCTCGTACAACTGCCTGGACGTCAACCTGGCCAACGGCAACGCCGACAAGGTCGCCATCATCTTCGAGAGCGATGACGGCGCCGTCACCAAGGTCACCTACCGCGAACTGCATGCCCGCGTGGGGCGCTTCGCCAACGGCATCAAGGCCCTGGGCTACAAGAAGGGCGACCGCTCCATCATCTACATGCCCATGTCCATCGAGGCCGTGGTCGCCATGCAGGCATGCGCCCGCCTGGGCATCACCCACTCCGTGGTGTTCGGCGGCTTCTCGGCCAAGAGCCTGCAGGAGCGCATCGTCGACGTGGGCGCGACGCTGGTCATCACCGCCGACGAGCAGGTCCGCGGCGGCAAGACCATCCCGCTCAAGCCCGCGGTGGAAGAAGCCTTCGCCATGGGCGGCTGCGAGGCGGTCAAGAACGTCGTCGTCTATCGCCGCACCGGCGGCAAGGTGGCCTGGACCGAAGGCCGCGACCTGTGGATGCACGACGTGGAGAAGGGCCAGTCCGACCAGTGCGAGCCGGTCCAGGTCGAGGCCGAACACCCGCTGTTCGTGCTCTACACCTCGGGTTCCACCGGCAAACCCAAGGGCGTCCAGCATGCCTCGGCGGGCTACCTGCTGTGGGCCGCGCTGACCATGAAATGGACCTTCGACCTCAAGCCGTCCGACGTCTACTGGTGCACGGCCGACGTCGGCTGGGTGACCGGACACACCTACATCGCCTACGGCCCGCTGGCCGTGGGCGCGACCCAGATCGTGTTCGAGGGCGTGCCCACCTATCCGAACGCCGGCCGCTTCTGGGAGACCATCCAGAAGCACGGCTGCACCATCTTCTATACCGCGCCCACCGCCATCCGTTCGCTGATCAAGGCGGCCGAGGCCAGCCCCGACCATCATCCGAAGAAATACGACCTGTCCAGCCTGCGCGTCATCGGATCGGTGGGCGAGCCCATCAATCCGGAAGCCTGGATGTGGTACTACAACAATGTCGGCGGCGAACGGTGCCCGGTGGTCGACACCTGGTGGCAGACCGAGACCGGCGGCCACATGATCACCCCGCTGCCGGGGGCCACCGGCCTGAAGCCCGGATCCTGCACCCTGCCGCTGCCAGGCATCATGGCCGCCATCGTGGACGAGACCGGCGAGGACGTCGAACTCGGCAAGGGCGGCTTCCTGGTGGTCAAGCGTCCGTGGCCGGCCATGATCCGCACCATCTGGGGCGACCCCGAGCGCTTCAAGAAAAGCTACTACCCCGAGGAACTGGGCGGTACCTGCTACCTGGCCGGCGACGGTGCCAATCGGGATACCGACGGCTACTTCTGGATCATGGGCCGCATCGACGACGTCCTGAACGTGTCGGGGCATCGCCTGGGAACCATGGAAGTGGAGTCGGCGCTGGTGGCCCACCCCATGGTGGCGGAAGCCGCCGTGGTGGGGCGCCCGGACGACCTGACCGGCGAGGCCGTGGTCGCCTTCGTGGTGCTCAAGCGGGCCCGGCCCGACGACGCCGAGGCTGCCGAGATCGCCAAGGAACTGCGCAACTGGGTCGCCAAGGAAATCGGCCCCATCGCCAAACCCAAGGAAATCCGCTTCGGCGACAACCTGCCCAAGACCCGCTCGGGCAAGATCATGCGTCGCCTGCTGCGGGTGGTCGCCCAGGGCGAATCGGTCACGCAGGACGTCTCCACGCTGGAGAACCCGGCCATCCTGGAGCAGTTGGGCAAGGCGCTCTGATTGTCGTAGAATGCACAGCTTTGGTGCATTTGTATCCAAAGCTGTGGTGCGCACCGCACCATAATAGGGGTCAATCCCTAGTGTCACAGTCCAATTGCGGGCGCAGAATATCGTTATGCAGTGGAGGAGACAAAACCCCTGCAGTCTTTAGAAAAGCAAAACGCCCGCGCGGCCGACGACCTAGAGCGTCGGCCGCCGTGGCAATAACGGCAAGGCGCAGCGGTCTCCTCCATTCTCGCCAAATCGTTCGATCTGGTGCCCGGCTCACTCCCCATTCTGGTTCCCGTCTTGCCGCGTGGCACGGTTTTGTGCATTGCAATGTGCCATGCTGGACGCTTTTGCTCGGCCTTATGGCGGGGCTTGGCTGCATGGCCCGCCATCTGGTATTATTGCGGGCTCTTCTGCCCAGCCTCTTGGGTAGCAAGGACAGGTGGCCGAGTGGTTGAAGGCGCACGCCTGGAACGCGTGTATATGTGAAAGCGTATCGTGGGTTCGAATCCCACCCTGTCCGCCAAGGACACCGCAACGGTTAGCACCCGTTGCCCAAAAAGCCGCTTCTCCCCAGGGAAAGCGGCTTTTTCTTTGCCCGCCGTCGCCTGGCGTGAGCCAAAGTGTTGCGCCTGAATGAGAAGCCCGGTGATGCTTGGTTCGTCAGATCGATCGCTGATTCACGCGCTTCGATAGTTCCTCCGCACTCTCTTTCCGTTCGCTGTATCGATCCACCAGGTAGTCCCGAACACCGCGTGTGAGCAGCGTGAACTTCATCAGTTCCTCTATGACATCCACCACGCGGTCGTAGTAGCTCGACGGCTTCATGCGTCCTGCCTCGTCGAACTCCAGGAAGGCCTTGGGCACCGAAGACTGGTTGGGAATCGTGAGCATCCGCATCCAGCGCCCCAGGAGCCGCATCTGGTTGACGGCATTGAACGATTGCGAGCCGCCCGATACCTCCATGACCGCCAGCGTTTTGCCCTGTGTAGGACGGACGGCGCCGAGGGATAGAGGGATCCAATCGATTTGGGCCTTCATGATGCCGGTCATCGCGCCATGGCGCTCCGGCGAGACCCAGACCATGCCGTCGGCCCATTGGACGAGATCGCGCAGCTCTTGGACCTTGGCGTCGGAGTCCGGTACGCTGTCCGGAAGGGGAAGTCCGACAGGGTTGAAAATCCGGGTCTCTCCGCCCATGGCCTGGAGGAGCCGGCGGGCTTCTTGAGCCAGAAGCCGGCTGTATGACCGTTGACGAACGGAGCCATATAGCACCAGGAATCTGGGCGGTTGCCCTGACCGCGACCAGGGGAACTGAAACTGGCCCAGCTCCGGACGAGTGAAAAGCGTTTCGTCAATATTCGGCAAGTCTGGCCAACGTTCAGACACGACGGCCCTCCGCATCCACGACGACCTGGCCGTCTTCCTTCGTGTACGCCCCTTGCTGTGGACGAGGCAGGATGTCCAGCACTGCTTCGGACGGCCGGCACAGGCGGGTGCCGAGCGGCGTCACCACGAAAGGCCGGTTCATCAGGATCGGATGCTTACCGATGAAGTCGAGCAACTGTTCGTCGGTCCACTTTGGGTCGTCCAGGCCCAGCTCGTCGTAGGGTGTGCCCTTGACGCGCAACGCCTCCCGGACTGTCAGTTCCGCGTCGGCAATCAGCCGAGAGAGCGTTTCGCGCGACGGCGGTTCGTTCAGGTATTCGATAACGATGGGTTCTTCGCCGCTGTTGCGGATCATGGCGAGCGTGTTGCGCGACGTGCCGCAAGCCGGGTTGTGATAGATGGTGACGTTGCTCATGGGAGTGGTCCAGGTGGGATGTTAGGCACGCTCGTACCAGTTACGGGACCGGTTGACGACGCGCACCACCAGCAGCATGACGGGAACTTCGATCAGCACGCCTGCCACGGTCGCCAATGCAGCGCCGGACTGGAAGCCGAACAGGGCGATCGCGGCCGCCACGGCCAGCTCGAAGAAATTTGATGCGCCGATGAGGGCGGAGGGGCAGGCGATGTCGTGTTTCTCGCCGACACGCCGGTTGAGCCAGTAGGCCAGGCTGGAGTTGAAGAAGACCTGGATCAGGATGGGGACGGCCAGCATGGCGATGACCAGCGGTTGCTGGATGATGGCTTGGCCCTGGAACGCGAACAGCAGGACCAGCGTTAGTAGCAGGGCCGCGATGGACAGCGGGCCGATGCGGGCCATGGCGCGCTCGAAGGCGGCTTGGCCCCGCTTGAGCAGCGCGCGCCGCCAGAGCTGCGACAGGAGCACGGGGATGACGATGTAGAGCACGACCGAAGTCAGCAAGGTATCCCAGGGTACGGTGATGGACGAGATTCCCAGCAGCAGGCCGACGATGGGCGCGAACGCAAACACCATGATGGCGTCGTTCAGCGCTACTTGCGAAAGCGTGAACACGGGATCGCCGCCGGTGAGTCGGCTCCAGACGAACACCATCGCGGTGCAGGGCGCGGCGGCCAGCAGGATCAAGCCGGCGATGTAGCTGTCGAGCTGGTCCTGCGGCAGCCAGGGGGCGAATACCTGCCGCACGAACAGCCAGCCCAGGAAGGCCATGGAAAAGGGCTTGACCGCCCAGTTGACGAACAGGGTGACGCCGATGCCGCGCCAGTGCCGGCGCACCTGGCCCAACGCAGCGAAATCCACCTTGACCAACATCGGGATCACCATGATCCAGATGAGCAGGCCCACGGGCAGGTTGACCTGGGCGACCTCCATGTGTCCGATCGCTTGGAAGATGCCGGGGGCGATCTGGCCTGCTGCGATACCGATGACGATGCACAGCAGTACCCAGACGGTGAGGTAGCGCTCGAAAATGCTCATTGAAGGCGCCGGTGTGGCACATCCCAGCGCGGGATTCTGCGCAGACATGCCGGCCCCTTACCGCTTGCCGATGCTCTGCAGCTCGTGCTGCAAAGACATACCGTCCAGCTTCTGGATCGGCAGCGCCAGGAATAGCTCGATGCGGCGTTTGAGCGCGATGGCTGCATCGTGGAAGGCCTTGCGCTGTTCATCATCCCCTTCCACCGCGGCGGGGTCGGGCACGCCCCAATGGGCCGATACCGGCTTGCCCGGCCAGATCGGGCAAACCTCTCCCGCCGCGTTGTCGCAGACGGTGAAGATGAAATCGAGCGGCGGGGCATCGGCACGCGCAAATTCGTCCCAGTTCTTGCTGCGATATCCCGTGGTCGGCAAAGCCAAGCGCTCCAAGGTAACCAGTGCCTGCGGGTGCACTTCGCCTTTGGGATGGCTGCCGGCCGAGTAAGCGCGGAAGCGTCCCTTGCCCAGTCCGTTGAGCAAGCCTTCAGCCAGGATGGATCGAGCCGAATTGCCGGTGCAGATGAACAGAACGTTGTAGGCCTTGTTTTCCATGGGGGTCTCGCGAGCGCAGTTCATTGGGAAATCAACATGCGGTGCATGCGTCGGCGCCGGAGATTTCACAGGCGGCGCCTTGGCAGCAGTGTTCGGTCAAATAGCCGAGCAGCCCGTTCATCTGGGCGAAGTCGGCGCGATAGATCAGGTTGCGCCCCTGTTGCTCCACGGTCACCAGGCCAGCGTGCGCCAACTCTTTCAGGTGAAAGGACAGGGTATTGCGGGCGACCTGGAGCTGGTCTGCCAGGGTGCTCGGCGTCAGTCCGGCCGGCCCTGCTACGACCAGGGCGCGAAAGGTTCGCAGCCGTTGGGCATGGGCCAAGGCGGAGAGCGCATTGATGGCTTGGATCTCGTTCATTATTCTACGATACAACATTCATTGAACTATTGTGTGAGTAATATGTTGCAGGTTTTGGAAAGCGGAACGGTGCCAGTTGCGTCAGGTGAACGGCTGAAGTTTCACCATTGGCTGTGCTGGACGTAGATGCCGCCGAGCGCTTGACTGGCGGCACTGTCGGCAGGTCGGGACACGCGTTCCCCTTACAGGGTCAAGGAAATTCTCCTATTTTCTCACAAAATGATATCGATTCGCATTATTGTTCTTGCAGTGCGGCCAGCAGGGTTGCGGCGGGGCTATACTCGCCGGCGAAAAAAGAACCGTAATGAAACGGTTCCATGGGGGAGCAGCCATGACGGCTGGAATTTTCGCCATTGTCAGCCTGTTGACCGTATTTGCCGCCTTCCTGTCGGGCGTATTCGGCATGGCGGGCGGCATGGTGCTGATGGGCGCCTTGCTGTTGCTGATGCCGGTCTCGGCGGCCATGGTCGTGCAAAGCGTGGCCTTGCTGGCGTCGAACGTCTGGCGCGCGGTGCTGTGGCGCGCGCATACCGATTGGCGGATCGTGGGGCGTTTCGCCATGGGGGCCGCCGTCGCGTTTGCGCTGATGTTCAGCGTCCGGTTCGTTCCCAGCCGCAGCCTGGCGCTGATCGTGCTGGGGTTGAGCCCTTTCATCGCGCTGGCGGTGCCGGCCCGCCTGGCGCCCCAGGCGGAGCGGCGCATGGCCGCGGAAATATGCGGCTTCGTGTGCCAGGTCATGCATCTGCTCAGTGGCGTCACTGGGCCGCTGCTGGATATTTTCTTCGTGCGCTCGACCACCATGGACCGCCGGACCGTGGTGGCGACGAAGGCAACGTGCCAGGTGCTGGGACATGCCTCGAAGCTGGCGTATTTCGGCGGCGCGCTGGGCGCGGCGGAGCTGTCGGCCCAATGGTGGCACTGGGGGGCGATCATCGGGTGCGCCGTGGTCGGCACCTCGTTGAGCCGGGCCGTGCTCGAACGCATCACCGACGCGCAGTTTCGCCGCTGGACCCGGACGATCGTGCTGGGAATCGGGACCGTCTACCTGATCCAGGGCGTGGCGTCCATGATGTAGCTGGCGCGCCGCAGCCTTCCTAGCCTGCCTCCACCATGAAGCCGTCGAAGAACCTCGCCAGTTCGGCGTGGGCATCCAGCGGCAACACGTGCGCCACGTACTGGTCCGGCCGCACGATCACCACGCAGCCGCGCCGGCGGTCGATGCCGCGCATGTCGAAGATGTCCTGGCCGCTCTTGAGGTCGGGGCAGAACATTTTCTCGTAGTCGATCAGCCCATGGCGGCCCTTGCGCGGCAGCAGGAAGGACGGCATGGTTTCCAGCGCCAGCGTGCGATGGCCCTGCTGGAAGACCGCGCGCACATCGATCACGGCGTCGACGTCGGCCCCTGCGGGCGTGTATTTGCGGATCGGCGACTGGCTTGATCCGGCCAGGAAACGGCACAGTTCCCCGATGGCCGAGGACGGCGCGGCGGGGTCCGCGGCATCGGCGAAGGCGAACACGCGCCAGCGGCCGTCGGCCTTGACCGCGTGGCCCAGGTGCATGGGCTTGGCGTCGGCCAGGCGGATGACCGGGGCCGAGTGGAAGCGCATGCCGATGGTCAGGCCGCGCGCCAGTTCCTGGTGGGTCGGCTCCGCGCTGATGATGGACGGGTAATAGCGGGTTTCGGTGCCGGCGGTGAAGCGGCCCTGTTTGACGAAGTAGCGCTGGAATTCGGCCGGGTCGATGCCTTCGCTGTCGTCCCTGGAAGGATCCTTGGGCGCGGCGCTGAACATCTTGGCGAACTCGCGATCGAAGTCGATCAGTTCCTTGGCGACGGTCTGGCGTTCCTTGGAATAGGTATGCAGGATCTGGGGCGTGCTCTGGCCGCGCAGGACGGCGGCGAGTTTCCAGCCCAGGTTGAAGCCGTCCTGCATCGAGACGTTCATGCCCTGGCCCGCCTTGGGGCTGTGGGTATGGCAGGCGTCGCCGGCGATGAAGACCCGTGGCAGGCGGGCGTGTTCTTCCTGTTCGGGCACGTCGTCGAACTTGTCGCACAGGCGCTGGCCGATCTCGTACACGGACCACCACGCGACCTCTTTCACGTCCAGGGTGTAGGGGCGCAGGATGCGCTGGGCGGCGGCGATCAGGCGGTCGGACGTGATCTGCCGGCTGGCGACGCGCTCGTTCTCGTTCAGCTTGTCGAGTTCGATGTACAGGCGCACGAGGTAGCCGCCCTCGCGCGGGATGATCAGCACGCTGCCTTCGCTGGCCGAGTGGATGGCCGACTTGATGCGGATGTCGGGGAAGTCGGTGACGGCCAGCACGTCCATCACGCCCCAGGCCTGGTTGGCGGATTCGCCGTGCAGCGCGCGTCCGAGCGATTTGCGCACCGCGCTGTGGGCGCCATCGCAGCCGACCGCGAAGCGGGCGCGCACGGTCTCGACCTGGCCTTCGTGTCCGGCATCGGTGCGTTCGAAGCGCGCCGTGACCGGGTGGGTGGGCGTGCCGCCGGCCGGGGATTCGGCAACGGCCAGGTCCAGCAGGCGGCGCGAGTAGTGGGGCTCGAGCCGCGACGGCGCGTTGCGCATGACGTCCAGGTAGAAGTCGTGGACGCGGGCCTGGTTCAGGATCACGTGGGGGAACTCCGAGAGTCCGTCCTCGGTGTCCTGGATGCGGCCGCTGCGAACGATGTGGTCGCGCTGTTCGTCGTCGGGCTTCCAGAACGAGGTCTCGTTGACCCAATAGGCTTCCTTGAGCACGCGCCGGCTGAAGCCGAAGGCCTCGAACATCTCGACCGTGCGGCAGGCGATGCCGTCGGCCTGGCCCAGTCGCAGGGGACCGGGTTTCTGTTCGACGATACAGGTCTTGAGGTCGGGAAAGGCCGCCAGTTGCGTGGCCAGGGTCAGGCCGGTGGGGCCGCTGCCCACGATCAGGATGTCGACCTCGTCCGGCAGCGCGTCGGCGCGCGGGCCCGCGGCCTGCCCGGCAGGTTCGGAGATTTCAGGGTCGCCGGGCTTGAACCCGTTCAGATGGAATTGCATGGCGCATCGGATTCGGCAAAGTGACCCTGTCATTATCTCAGTTATCCCCCCGGGCGTTTCGTATAGACTGGGCAACGGTACGAGTTCTTTCCTACGGCTTCGGCATCCACAGGGAAACCATGACCCACGACGATATTCAGCTTCTGGTAGCCGCCCTGATCAGCGTGCTGGCGCTGGTCGGGCTCATCGTGTCGCGGCTGCGGCTGCATCCCCTGCTGGCGCTGCTGGTGGTGTGCGTGGGGGTGGGGTTCGCCACCGGCATGGCGCCCGAAACCCTGGTCAAGGCCATCACCAACGGGGCGGGCAAGACGCTCGGAGCCGTGGGCGTCGTCATCGCCCTGGGGGCGATGCTGGGCAAGGTGCTGGCGGACACCGGGGTGACGGACGGACTGGCCGGGGCCATCCTGAAGAAGGCATCGCCATCCAGCATTCCATGGGCCATGGCGCTGGTGGCCTTCATCGTCGGCATCCCCATGTTCTTCGAGGTGGGTCTGGTGGTGCTGCTGCCGCTGATCTTCAGCGTGGCCCGCAAGCTGGAGGAGCAGAAGGCCATCAAGGGCTCCGCCTACGTCTACGTGGGCGTGCCGGTCATCGCCGCGCTGGCGTCCATGCACGGCATGGTACCGCCGCACCCCGGGCCCCTGACCGCCATCGCCACGCTCAAGACCAGCGTGGGCGCCACCATGATCTACGGTTTCATCGCGGCGATACCCTCGATCGTGCTGGGTGGTCCGGTCTATGCCCGCTTCATCGCGCCGCGGCTGACGGTGCGGCCCGACCAGGCGCTGGTGGACCAGTTCTCGGTGGGCAAGGCGGACCCCGGCCGGCCGGTCGGGATCGGGCTGGGCGTGCTGGTGGCGCTGCTGCCGGCCATCCTGATGCTGGTGCACGCGCTGGCCGAGATGCTGGTGCCCAAATCCTCGTTCACCTTCAAGATGGCGGCTTTCCTGGGCAATCCCATCATCGCGATGCTGATCGGCGTGCTGTTCGCGGCCATCGTGCTCGTCTACGCCCGGCACGGCGACGCCGAGAAGCTGCGCGATGCGCTGGGCGCCAGCCTGAAGCCGGTGGCCGGCATCCTGCTCATCATCGCCGGCGGCGGGGCGTTCCAGCAGGTGCTGACGGACGCCAAGGTGGGCGATGCCATCGTGCACCTGACCCAGGCCTTCGCGCTGCCGCCGCTGGTACTGGGGTGGATGATCTCCATGCTGCTGTCGGTCTCCACCGGCTCGGCCACGGTGGGCATCGTGGGCGCCTCGGGCCTGCTGGCGCCGCTGGCCGGCGCCGACCCGACGCTGAACCTGCCGCTGCTGGCCCTGTCGATCGGCTGCGGATCGCTGTTCTTCAACTACGCGAACCACGCCGGCTACTGGATGGTGAAGGAGTCCTTCGGCATGACCATGGGCGAGGCGACGAAGACGATCTCGGTGGTGCAGTCCATCGTGGCCGTGGTCGGCCTGGCCATGGTGCTGCTGATGAACCTGCTGCCGCCGCTGGCGTAGCGCGGCGGCCTTCCCGCCTTATATTTCCACCTTATATTTTGCGCCGCAGCACGATGGGCTTGCCGCCGTAGGCGCGCTTGCTCATCCAGGCGGCCAGCGCCGCGTCCAGGTAGTCGGCATGGCCGGGGAACCACTGGAACAGGTGCAGGGCGAAGTCGTGCACCAGCGCCACGTCGGCCTGCCCGCTCAGGAACAGTTCGCGCACCTCGCGGGTGGATTTCATGACCGCTTCGTGCTCCTGCACGTGGCAGTCGGACGGCGGGAAGTCGGTGGTACGCATCCACTCTTCTTCCTGGCCGAAGTGCGATTTCACGTGTTCCTCGAACGCGTCCAGCGCGGCCGGCGCGGAGTCCTGGGTACAGGTCAGCAGCCGGAAGGCGACGTCGTAGAACTCCTTGTGCGACTCGTCCATGGGGTGGAATCCGAGCAGCCGGGCATCGGACCAAAGAAAGCTGGTGTCGCTTTCCGGGCGAGGAGCGCTGTCGTCGCGCAAAGTCGGTTCTTGCTTCATGGGGCTTCTGGGTAGTATCGACAAGCAGGTGGACATGGTACCCCGCTTTTGGGGGCAGCCGGGCAGCGAAGCCTCCCGCCCGGCTGCCCGGCCGTCAGGCCGGGACGGTGCCCATCAGCTCTTCCTTGCGCGTTGCCATCATGTCCGCCGCTTCCCGCAGGTCGATCTTCTTGCTGACGATCTTGGGAAACAGTTCCTCTTCTTCTTCCTTGACGTGATGGTTGATGTATTCGCCCAGGACGGTGACCTTGGCATCGTACATCTCGTCGGTGGGCTTCATCGCCTGGATCTGCGCGATCAATTCCTTGGCGCTGGCATGCTCCACGACCGCCTCGTCCAGCAGGTCTGCAAAGGGTTCCCCGCCTTCCTGCCGGACCAGGGGATAGAAGATTTCCTCTTCCAGCTTGGTATGGATGGTCAATTCTTTACAGACCGTCTGGGCGATTTCTTCCTTTTCCGCGTCGGATCCCGCGTCCTTGAACTGCTTGAACAGCTTCTTGGCATTGCGATGGTCGTCCAGCAACAGGCTCAGGGCGGCCTTTTGCGGGGCCGGTATGGTCGATTTGTTCATAAGGGTTTCTCCAGAGTGCCCCTCTCACTGAGGTGGGGACCCTTAGCAAACGCCGTGCCCGCTACTCCTGGAACACGCTGGCCGCGACCGCCCGCAGCCATTTGCAGCCTGGATCGCGGTGATAGCGCTCGTGCCAGTACTGGCGCACCAGGTAGGACGGCAGATCGAACGGCACCGCCAGGTAGCGGATCGTGCCGTGGGCGGCCAGGATGCGAGCCAGGTGGATGGGGGCCAGCGCGAGCAGGTCGGTCCTGGCGACGATTTCCTCCAGGCCCAGGAAGGACGGTACCCACAAGGCCGTCTTGCGGACGATGCCGGCGTCGTCGATCGCCTTGTCCAGCAGCCAGTGGGCCGTGCCGGTGGTCATCACGGCCACGTGGGACTCCGACAGGAACTGGGATTTCGTCAGTTTCGCCCTGACGCGCGGATGGCCGGCACGGACCAGGCAGACATAGTGTTCGCTGAACAGCGTCTGCTGGTGGAAGCCCGCCTGCATGCTGGTCGTGTAGCCCATGGCCAGGTCGGCATCCCCGGTTTCCAGGCGGCGCGGCGTGTCCGGATCCAGGTCTCGTATCTCCAGGCGTACGTGGGGGGCGATCTCGGCCAGGCGGTTCAGCAGACGGGCCAGGACGACCATCTGGCCGGTGTTGGTCATGCAGATGCGGAACACCCGGTCGGACGTGGCGGGATCGAAGTCCGGGTCCCGGCCTTCCGTACCATCGAACAGGGCGAGCGCGCCCTGCACCGCGGAGGTGAGCGAGGCGGCGCGGGGCGTGGGCACCATGCCGGCGGACGTGCGCACGAACAGCGGGTCCTTGAAGTGCCGGCGCAGCTTGCCCAGCCGAATGCTGACCGACGGCTGGCTCAGGCCCAGTTCGTCGGCCGTGGCCGATACGGTGCCGGTCTGGCCCAGGGATTGCAAAAGGCGCAGGTCCGTCAGATCGAGTTTGCTCATGGAGGGCGAGAAAGGGATATTGTATTTTTAAATATGATAAATAAATTCTAGTCGATTGACGCAATAGTGCGGCATCCCTAGTCTTCCTGCCTGACATTCCTGCAAGGAGACATCCATGCTGCTTTGCCGCTTCGACGCGGACCGGCTGGGGCTGGTGGAAGGGGACCGGGTCCGCGACGTCACGCCCGCTCTTGCCGTCCTGCCCGCCCATACCTATCCGCTGCCGCCCTTCGACCCGCTGATCGCCAACCTGGACGTGGTCCGGCGCTGCATCCGCGACCTGTTGCCGGGGGCGCCCAGCCTGCATTTGAAGGACGTTTCCCTGCTGAGCCCGGTGGCCAGCCCGGGCAAGATCATCGCGGCGCCGGTCAACTACCTGAAGCACCTGGACGAAGCCCGGAGCGATGCGCAAATCCATCATCGCAACCAGGTCGGCGAAATCCAGCGCGTGGGCCTGTTCCTGAAGGCCACCAGTTCCCTGGTCGGTCCGGCCGCGGGGGTCGCCCTGAAGCATCCGGATCGCCGCAACGACCACGAGGCCGAGGTGGTGGTCGTGATCGGCCGGCGCGGCCGCGACATTCCCGCCGCGCGGGCGCACGAGTACATCGCCGGCTATTGCGTGGGGCTGGACATGACCACCCGCGGGCCGGAGGAGCGCAGCCTGCGCAAGTCCATCGATACCTATTCGGTCCTGGGACCATGGATGGCGACGCCCGACGAAGTACCGGATCCGGCCAACCTGGATTTCTGGCTGACCGTGAACGGCCAGCCGCGCCAGCGGGCCAATACCCGGGACCTCGTGCTGGGAATACCCGAGCTGATCGAGCTGGCTTCGTCGTTCTACACGCTGCATCCCGGCGACCTGCTGTTCACGGGGACGCCGGAAGGCGTCGGGCCGGTCGAGGCGGGCGACGTCATCGACGTCGAGGTGGCCGGCGTGGGCCGGATGACGGTGGCCGTGCGCCAGGCGCAGGCGGGAGACCCGGCATGAGCGCGGACGATACATCCCGGGTCCTGGTGGCGGGGGGCGGCATAGGCGGTCTGGCGGCAGCGCTGGCGCTGGCGCGCACCGGGCGCCCGGCGACGGTGTTCGAGCAGGCCGAGACCTTCAAGGAAATCGGCGCCGGCATCCAACTGGGCCCCAACGCCTTCCATACTTTCGATGCGCTGGGCATCACCGACAAGGTGAACCGGCTGGCCTCGTTTCCCGACGACATCGTCGCGATGGACGCGCTGTCCGGCGAACGGTTGGTCCAACTGCCCGTCGCCCGCCTGTTTCCGCAACGCTTCGGCCGGCCCTACGGACTGATCCACCGCGCGGATTTGCATGCGGTCCTGCTGGAAGCCTGCCGCGAAAGCGGGCGCGTCACGCTGCATGCCGCCACCAAGGTGCAGGACTACGAGGACACGCCGGACGGCGTCGTGGTCCGTACCCAGCGTGACGAGACGTTCATTGGCGCGGCCCTGATCGGCGCCGACGGGCTCTGGTCCACCATCCGCGCGGGCATCGTGGGCGACGGCAAGCCCCGCGTCTCGGGCCATATCGCCTACCGCGCGGTGCTGCGCGCCGACGAAGTGCCCGACAGCAATCGGCTGAACGCGATGGTGGTGTGGATGGGGCCCAAGTATCACCTGGTCCACTACCCCCTGCGCGGCAACGAGCTGTTCAACCTGGTGGCCGTGTTCCACAGCGATCGCTACGAGGACGGCTGGGATACCTACGGCGACCCGGAGGAACTGCACCTGCGCTTCCAGGGCGCGCATCCCCTGGTCCTGGGCATGCTCGAGAAGATCGAATCCTGGCGCATGTGGGTGCTGTGCGACCGCGAGCCGGTGGCCAACTGGAGCAAAGGGCGGGTCACGCTGCTGGGCGATGCCGCGCATCCGATGCTGCAATACCTGGCGCAGGGCGCCTGCATGGCGATGGAAGATGCCGTGTGCCTGGCCGGCAAGGTGCAGGCCCATCGGGGCGACATGGCCGCCGCGTTCCTGAACTACCAGCAGGCGCGCTACCTGCGCACCGCCCGCACGCAGCTGACGGCGCGGCTCTATGGGCATGCCTACCACGCCGCGGGCGCCACGCGCGACTTGCGCAACGCGTTCCTGGGCGCCAGGACGGCGGAGCAGACCATGGAAAGCATGGCCTGGATGTACGACCCGAAGGAGATTCCGCGATGACGGACGACATGCGCGCGCGGCGCGAGGCGTTCTACGGCCGCATCGACGCCAGCCATTGCACGCCGCTGTGGGAAGTGCTGCACGGCCTGATCACCCCCACGCCGTCCACGCCGTGCCAGCCTTGCCATTGGCCGTGGGCAACCATGTGGCCCTACCTGCGGGACGCGGGCAGCCTGATCAGCGCCGAAGAGGCCGAGCGCCGGGTCCTGGTGCTGGAGAACCCGGGGCTGCGCGGCCGGTCCCGCATCACGCACAGCCTGTATGCGGGGCTGCAGCTCATCCTGCCCGGCGAAGTGGCGCCGCCGCATCGCCACTCGCAGTCGGCCATGCGTTTCGTCCTGCAGGGCAAGGGCGCCTATACGGCGGTGGACGGACGCCGGATCGCGATGGAGGAGGGGGACTTCGTCATCACCCCGTCGTGGGCCTTCCACGACCACGGCAATCCTTCCGACGAGCCCATGGTCTGGCTGGACGGGCTGGACGTGCCCATCGTGGAACTGTTCGACGCGCAATTCATGGAGAAGGGCGACGCCGCGCCTTCCGGGCACGGCGGCGATGGCGGGAGCAATCTGGCGGCCTTCGGCGCGACGATGAAGCCGGTCGGCTTCGAGCCGGCCAGCCGGACCTCGCCGCTGTGCTGGTATCCGTACGCGCGCAGCCGCGAGGCCCTGCTGGCCTTCGCGCGATCGCAGGCGCCGCATCCCTGCTGGGGCCACAAGCTGCAATACGTCAATCCCGTCACCGGCGGATGGCCCATGCCGACCATGGGCACATTCCTGCAATACCTGCCGGCAGGTTTCGAGGGCGCGGCCTACCGGTCGACCGACGCCACCGTCTACGCCGTGCGGGAAGGCCGCGGCACCTGCCGCATAGGCGGGCAAACGTTGCGCTTCGGCCAGCGGGACGTGTTCGTGTGTCCGTCATGGATGCCCTACACCCTGCATGCCGACACCGATACCGTCCTGTTCAGCTTCTCGGACCGGCCGGCGCAGCAGAGCCTGGACATCTGGCGCGAGCAGGCGGGCTGAAGACCGCATTTACATCGCGACCGCGGCGCGTTCGAACAGCGTGGACAGATAGGCCGCCGCCGGGGTCAAGGGCACGCCGGCGCGCGAGATCTGCACGATGTCCGGCCCCTCGATGTGCTCGCGCACGGGAATGGCTTCGATCGCTCCCGCGAACAGGCCGGCCTGCAGCCACTGCCGCGGCAGCATGGCGAGCGCGTCGGTCGAGCTGAGCAGCGCCGCCACGCCCACCATGGATTCGGCCTGTGTCATCGGCACCGGCGGAGGCAGGCCCTGGCTGGCGAAGGCATCCTCGAATTCGGCCTCCACGCGTTCGCGCACGCCCGTCAGGACCCAGTCCTCGTCGACGAGTTCCGCCAGGCTGGTGGCGTGGCGCCGGGGATGGCCCTTGCGGCCCACGACCACCCGGTCATTGTGGAACAGCAGGTCCACCTTGTAGCCGTCGCCGATGGGGCGCGCGGGCCGGGGACCGATGAAGAAATCCAGGGTACCGTCCTGCAGGCGGCCTTCCAGCATGGAGAAGAAGCCTTCCATCATGCGCAGCCGCACGCCTGGATATTTCTTGCGGAACCCCTGGTGCGCCCGCGCCGCCATGACCAGCCAGACCGCGCTGGACAGGCCGACGGTGACCGTGCCCGATGGGGTGCCCAGCAACTGCGCCACCTCTTCGCGCCCGCGCTGGAGTTCCGCCATGGCGGCGTGCGCGCGGCCGTAGAAGGCCTGGCCGATGGGGGTGAGCACCACGCCGCGCGCGTGCCGCTCCAGCAGGGGCGTGCCCAGTTCGCCTTCCAGTTCGCGCAGGCTGCGGGTCAGCGCGGGTTGGGCCAGGCCCAGCGCCCGCGCGGCGCCGCGCACGCTGTGCGCGTCGGCGATGGCGACGAAGTCGCGCAGGTGGTGCAGTTTCATGTCGATAACGCCTAGGTATCGATGGAAGGATTTTGCCATCTTTCTGTAAGCACTGACCTTACCTAGACTCGTCTCCGACAACAAGTACCCCATTACGGAGACAAACCATGACCCTAGCCAGATTCGCGGCAACCCTGTTCTGCGCCATGGCATTGCAGCCCATGGCCGCCGGCGCGGCGCAGCCGGATGCCTTTCCCACCCGTCCGGTGCGGCTGCTGAGCCCGTTTCCGGCGGGCAGCGGCCCCGATGCCGTGGCCCGCATGGTGGGCGAGCAGTTGTCCAAGGACTGGGGCCAGGCCGTCGTGGTGGAACCGCGGCCGGGCGGCAACGGCTTCATCTCGATGGAGGCGGTGCGCCGCGCCGCGGCCACCGGCTATGACCTGGGCGTCGTCGACGTGGGCCACATGGCGATCAATCCCAGCCTGTTCCGCAAGCTGCCCTACGACCCGGTCAAGGATTATGTTCCCGTCGGCGGGCTGTACCGGACCTCGTTCTTCGTGGTGGTCTCCAGCGGCAGTCCGGTCAAGTCGGTGGCCGAGCTGATCGCCGCGGCCAAATCTTCGCCGGGCAAGGTGACGTACGGTTCGTGGGCGGTCGGCAGCCCAGGCCACCTGGGCGCCGCGCAGGTCGAGGCGGCCACGGGCACGCAGATGCTGCACGTGCCGTTCAAGGACACCGCGCAACTGTACGCGGCCGTGGCCAACGGAGAAGTGACCTGGGCGCTGGGTTCGTACGCCACTGCCGGCGCGCTGATCCAGGCCGGCAAGCTGCGCGTGCTGGCGGTGGCCGACGGCCAGCGATCGTCGGCCCTGCCCGACGTGCCCACGCTGGAAGAGGCGGGCGGACCCCGGGGCGTGGATGCCTCCACCTGGGTCGCCCTGGTGGCGCCGGCGGGCACGCCGGCCGAGCGGGTCGAGGCGATCTCGCGCGCGGTGCGCGCGGCGCTGGACGTGCCCGAGGTCAAGGCCAGGATGGCCACGTTCGGATTCGTGCCCGCCGCCGTTCCCGGCGCGACGGTGTCCGAGTGGATGCGCAAGGACACTCCCCGTTATGCCGAGATGGTGCGGCGCACGGGGGCGACGACGGACTGAAGGAAGCCTTACCGTGAATACCATGCAGACAGAAGTCGCCATCGTCGGCGGCGGTCCCGCCGGCCTGATGCTGGCCATCGAACTCGGGTGCCGGGACATTCCCTGCGTCCTGCTGGAAGAGGATGCCGATCCGCCGGCCTTTCCCAAGGCCAACGCGACCTCGGCCCGGACCATGGAGCACTATCGCCGGCGGGGTTTCTCCGACGAGATCCGGGCCCTGGGCCTGCCGCCGGATTATCCGCAGGACGTGGTCTATTGCACGCAGCTGGCCGAGCACGAGCTGGCGCGGTTCAGGATCCCGAGCCGCGGCGAGGCGGCTCGGCGCAGCGAGGCCGGCGGCCATGCTCCGGACAATGCCGGCGACTACGGCAGCGATGCGTGGCCGACTCCCGAGCTGCCGCATCGGGTGCAGCAGATGCTGATCGAGCCGGTGCTGCGCCGGCGCGCGGCCGCGTATCCAAGCGTGCGGCTGTGCCTGGGGCAGCGCGCGGTTGCCGTCGAACAGGACGAGCAGGGCGTCACGGCCACGGTCGAACCCGAAGGCGGTGGCCAGGCGTGGCAACTGCAAGCGCGCTACCTCGTCGGGTGCGACGGTCCCCGCAGCCTGGTGCGCAAGTCGCTGGGCGTGGGCTATTCCGGACAGGGCAGCGAGCAGCGCGATTTCTTCGGCGGCCAGATGCTGTCCATCTACTTCCGGTCCAGGCGGCTCTACGACGCGATCGGCAAGCAGCCCGCCTGGCAGTATTGGGCCGTGAACGCGCGCCAGCGGGGGCTGCTGATCGCCGTGGACGGCATCGAGACCTTCCTCCTTGCCGTGCAGCTGGCCCCCGGCCAGGCGCCCGGCGACATCGATCCGGTCGCCACCGCCCATGCCGTGGTGGGCAGGGAATTCGACTTCGAACTCATCGATCGCCTGCCCTGGGTGGCCGGCTATACGCTGGTGGCGGACAGGATGGCCGGTGGCCGCGTGTTCCTGGCGGGCGATGCCGCGCATCTTTTCACGCCAACCGGAGGCATGGGCTACAACACCTCGATCGACGACGTGGTGAACCTGGGCTGGAAACTGGCCGCCGTCATCCAGGGCGCGGCCCCGCCCGCGCTGCTGGACAGCTACGAGCGCGAACGCCGGCCCATGGCGCTGCGCAATACGGCCTTCGCGCGCAGCATGGCGGACAGCATCGGCAACCTGCGCGCCGGCGCCGACATCGAGGAAGAGAGCGAGGCCGGCGTGCGGGCGCGCGCCGAGCTCGGCCGCCGCCTGGCCGCGCACGTGGCCAGCGAGTTTAACATTCCCGGCCTGCAATTGGGGGTGCGCTACCTGGACAGTCCCATCGTCGCCGTCGAGCCAGGTCCCGCGCCGCAAGACGATCCGAACCGCTACGTGCCCCTGGCCTTGCCGGGGTCGCGCGCGCCGCATGCCGTCGTGCGCGGCAAGGTGCTGTTCGACCTGTTCGGACGCGACTTCACGCTGCTTGCCTTTGGCGCGCTGCCGGCCGGCGAGCGCCAGGCGTGGCACGCGGTGGCGGACGAGTACGGCATGGGCCTGGAGGTGCTGGAGCTCGACGATGACGCCGCGCGGGCGCTTTATGGCGCCGAGCGGGTGTTGATCCGGCCGGACCACCATATCGCCTGGCGGGGGCGGGCGGGGGCCGATGCGCGGTCGACGCTGGCCCGGGCGACAGGCCGGGGGCGGATGGGCTGACCGCCGCCGGCGGCACCATTGCGCGAACGCACCGTCCTCGACCGCTTCGCGTATTTCGCTGGCCAGGGCCAGCAGTGGGGTGGAGTCTGCATGCCGGTCGCATCGACCGGCATGTATGCTCGATCAGGCCTCGGTGTTGTGAATGAAGTCCGGCGGCACGTCCGGCCCCCACTGATACAGGCTGTCCTCGGGCGGGAAATCCCCCGAGGGCCACTCGTGCTCGGCCGAGATGTAATCGATGTCGGCCGAGTATTCGCAGTACGAACCCCACGGGTCGCGCACGTAGTGGAAGAAGTTCGATCCCAGCACGTGCCGGCCCGTTCCCCATCCGCGCGTGTAGCCCGCTGCGGCCATCTGCGCCGCTCCCTGGCCGACCTGGTCGATGCTGGCCACGTCCCAGGCCGAGTGATGCCAGCCGCGTGCCGAACTGCGGGCGAAGGCAACCAGGTGATGGTCGCAGCCATGCGGGGCGTGGGTGAAGGCGATGCCGTCGCCGGACCGGTCGGACAGCCTCAGGCCCAGCGTCTTTTCATAGAAAGCCAGCGCGCGCGAGACGTCGGGCGTGAACAGCAGCACGTGAGACAGGCGGCGCGGGCGGACCTGGGCGACCTGGCTGCGGAAGCGGGCGCCGCGCGCGTCGGCCTGCACGTGGATGTCGTCGAGCGGGCTCTTGGCGTCTGGGGTGATCTTGGGGCCGGCCTTGACCTGGATCAGGTTGCCGTCCGCGTCGTGGAACCAGATGCCCTCGGCGGTGGCGTGCGGCACGCCGGCGGCCGTTGCGACGCCGGCCTGCTCCAGCTGGGCGCGGATGGCCGCCAGGTCGCCGGCATAGCAATTGAAGCTGAGGTAGGCCAGCGCCTTGCGCGGGCCCGCGTGGAGGCGGGCCGAGACGTGTCCGTCCCGCGCCCGCAGCGCCAGGCCATGGCTCTCGTCCTCGACCGTGAGGCCGAAGGCCTCGTGGAAATGGCGGGCGAGGGGCAGGTCCGGAACCATCAACGCGTAGTGGTCGATGGAGTGCACCGCGGCTTGCCGGGCGCTCGCGCCATGCTGGGTCTGTGTGGTCATGAGTCTCCTCCGTCGTGCGGTCGTGGCCGGACGTTCAGGTTTCGTCGGCGATCGGGTTGCGCAGGGTGGCGAAGCCGGTCACCGATATCTCGCAGACATCGCCGGCGCGCATCAGCAACTTGGGCGTGCGAGCCCAGCCGATGCCGGCGGGCGTGCCGGTGACGATAACGTCGCTGGGTTCGAGCGTGATCGCTTCGCTGATGACGCTGATCAGCGTGGGGATGTCGAAGATCATGTCGTCGGTGCTGGCCGACTGGACCACTTCGCCGTTCAGGCGGGTTTCCAGGCGCAGGCCGCGCGCCGCGGGGGGGACTTCGCTGGCGGTGACCAGTTCCGGGCCGAAGGCGCCGGTGGCGTCGAAGTTCTTGCCCACCGTCCATTGCGGGGACAGGAACTGGTATTCGCGCACCGAGCCGTCGTTGAACAAGGCATAGCCGGCGACGCAGTCGAGTGCGTCTTCCTTGCGGATGTGCCGGCCGCCGCGCTTGAGCACCACCGCCAGTTCGCCCTCGAAATCCAGGGAGTCGGACACACGAGGCCGGACGATGGGCTGGCCGTGGCCGACCAGGCTGGTGTCGTAGCGCGGGAAGATGGTGGGATAGGCGGGCTGCTCGTACTTGCTTTCCTTGGTGTGGTCGGCGTAGTTCAGGCCGATGCAGAAGATCTTGGCCGGATGCTCGACGACGGGCAGGTAGGCGACGTCGGCCTCGTCCACCAGCTTGCCGCCGCCGCGGGTGCCGGCGTAGGTTTCGAGGTCGATGCCGGCGGCTAGCAGGGATTCGATCGATTCCTCGCCCAGGATCCGGATCTTGTTGCCCTCGCGGGTGCCGAGGTAGGGGGTGCCGTCGTGGAGGAAGCGGACGTAGCGCATCGGGGATTCCTGTCTCTGTTATGGGGGCGCGCGGGAAGAATGAGCACGCCCTTGTGCCCGATGCAAGCGTAAAGCGGGGGAGCGATGGGGAAAAGATGGCGGGTTTTCTCCACCGATACCTGACAAGTATCGGTGGAGGCCTTTGGAGGCCGGAATGCACACGGGGCCTGCCGGCGCGTCGATGACGCCGGCAGGCCCCGTCAGGCAAGGGGGAAACCGCGGTTTACAGTCCCCGTGCCTTCAGTTGCGCGTCCAGGCGCGGATAGACCCGGCGCGCGTTCAATTCGAACACCTTGCGCTTGTCTTCGGCCGGGATGTCCAGTGCGTCGATGTAGCGCTTGGTGTCATCGAAATAGTGCCCGGTCTGGGGGTCGATGCCGCGCACCGCGCCCACCATTTCCGAACCGAACAGGATGTTGTCGACGTCGATGACCTCGAACAGCAGGTCGATGCCGGGCTGGTGGTAGACGCAGGTGTCGAAGTAGACGTTCTTCATCACGTGCTCGGCCAGCGGCGGGCGCTTGAGCATGTCGGCCAGCCCGCGGTAGCGGCCCCAGTGGTAGGGCACGGCGCCGCCGCCATGGGGAATGATGAAGCGCAGCGTCGGGAAGTCGCGGAACAGGTCGCCTTCGATGAACTGCATGAAGGCGATGGTATCGGCGGCCAGGTAGTAGGCGCCGGTGGCGTGCATCGCGCAGTTGCACGAACCCGAGACGTGGATCATGGCCGGCACGTCCAGCTCGACCATTTTCTCGAAGAACGGATACCACGAGCGGTCGGTCAGCGGCGGGGCGCTGAAGCTGCCGCCCGACGGGTCGGGGTTGAGGTTGCAGCCGACGAAGCCCAGTTCGGTGACGCAACGCTCGAGCTCGGCGATGGAGCTGGCGATGGAGACGCCGGGCGATTGCGGCAGCTGGCAGACGCCGATGAAGGTCTCGGGGTACAGGTCGACGACGCGCTTGATCAGGTCGTTCGAGCGGCGGGCCCAGACCTGGCTGACGTTCTCGTTGCCGACGTGGGGCTCCATGGCGGAGGCACGGGGCGAGAAGATGGTCATGTCGGCGCCGCGCTCGCGCAGGAGGCGCAGCTGGTTCTTCTCGATGGTCTCGCGGATCTCGTCGTCGGAGATATCGGGATAGGCCGGGTCGATGTCGCCGCCGGCCTTGAAGTTGGCCTTCTGCTGGTCGCGCCATTGATTGTGGGCGGCAGGCGAGGTCGTGTAGTGACCGTGGCAATCGATGATCATGCTGCGCAATTCCTGTGTGGCGAAGGATGGCGTCGGCCGGGGCCGCGGGGCCATCGATGGGGGAGAATCCGGACGGCCCGTGGGCCGTTTACGCAACGCACGATTGTAGCCGCTTGCCCTGGCGCGATAACCGCTGTTTTCCGCATTTCTGCTTTTCGGGTTTGCGCGGGTGGCCGTGTACCGGCTAAGCGGGTTTGTCGAGAACCAACCGGTTCAATACCTCGTCCGTGTGCTGCCCAAGCAGGGGGGGCGGCAATGGCGCCGCCGCCGGGGTTTCCGACATCCGGATCGGATTCCCGACCAGCTTTATCTTCCCGGCCTTGGGGTGCTCGACTTCGACAAGCAGGCGTTCCTGGATCTGCTCATCTTCGAAAACCTCCTGGAAGGTACGGACCGGGGCGTACATCGCTCCCGCCTCTCCCAGTACCCGTTCCCAATGGGCCAGCGGCCGTTCCTTGAAAATGCGCGCCAACCCTTCGTCGACGACGCAACGGTGCTGGTGCCGCCCCGCCTTGTCGGCAAGACGGGGATCATCCAGCAGGCCGGCCGCTCCCATGGCCTGCGCCAGGATTCTCCAGTACTTGTCGTTGTGGGCAATCACCATGATGTAACGGTCGTCCGCCGTCCGGTAGGTGTTGTACGGGACGATTTCATAGTGAGCGTTGCCCATGCGGGGCGGAGTCTTGCCGGTGGCGAAAAAGTAGGCCTCGCGCGGAAGCATCCCGAAAATGCTGGCGTCTATCATGGCTACGTCGATGCGCTGGCCTCGACCCGTCGAGTGGCGGACGTGCAGCGCGACCATGACGCCGAACAGGGAAAGCATGGGGGTCATGACATCGGCGAAAGCGACGCCGCTCTTGAGCGGGCCGGATCGTTCGTCGCCGGTCAGCTGCATGACGCCGGCCAGGGCTTGCACGACCGGATCCATGCCCGGCCTGCCGGTATGGGCGCCCTGCCGGCCGAACGCCGAGGTCGAGCAATAGATCAATCCCGGATTCGATTCGCGCAGCGTGTCATACCCGATGCCCAGCCGCTCGGCCACGCCCGGCCGGAAGTTCTCGAATACGATGTCGGCCGTGGATGCCAGGACCTGCGCCGCATGCCGGCCCTCCGCGGTGGTGAGATCCAGCACCACGCTGCGCTTGCTGCGGTTCACGCTCAGGAAGTAGGCGGCTTCTCCGCCCATCTGCGTTTCTCCGGTCTTGCGCATGATGTCGCCCTCGGGGGGCTCGATCTTGATGACGTCCGCGCCGAAATCCCCGAGCAGCATGGTGGCGACGGGACCGGCCACGTTCTGCGTGAAATCGATGACACGGAGGCCGTCCAGGGCATTGCTCATGATCGGTTTTTTCCTATGCAGCCGGAAGCCTGGAGGGCGGCGATGCGCTCGTCGCCCAGGCCGAGTTCTTGCAGAACCGCGTGCGTCGACGAGCCGGGCATCTCGCCCAGGCCGCGGAACCGCGGCGGGGTGCGCGAGAGGCGTACGCCGGGAGCGATCGCCGGGACCGTGCGGCCTCCTGCTTCGCGTTCGACGATCATTTCCCGGTCGCGAAGATGCGGGTCGTTCAACGCCGCCGATATGTCGTTGACGGGAGCGGCCTGTACGTCGTGTTCCTGGAAAATCCGCAGCCACGCCGCGATGGGCCGCGAACCTATGATGTCTTCGATGGCCGTCCGCATGGCCGGATACCCGGCTTCGTCGTACTGGCGGGCGGCGAAGTCCTCGCGTCCGATGGCGGTGCAGAAGCGTTCCCAGAAACGCGGCTCCATGTTGGTCAGGCACAGGAAGGCGTGGTCTGAGGTACGCCATATCCCGACGTCGATCCTTGGAGCGTCCCGGCTGGCGACCTTTGCTCCGGTCGCCAGCCGGGAAACCAGCCAGGCAAGGAACGGCATGAGGGATTCGGTGATCGAGACGTCGACTTGCTGGCCCAGGCCGGTCTGGCGCGTCGCCATCGTCGCCAGCAGAATGCCGATCACGCCTTGCAGGCCGCAGGTGACATCGGCCAGGGGAATGTTGGGCAGCGAAGGCTTGCCCGGATCTTCGCCCACTCGGGCCAGCAGGCCGGTCAATGCGAGGGCGATCTGGTCATGGCCCGGCTTGTTCCGATACGGGCCGCTCTGGCCGGCAAAGCTCAACGAGCAATAGTTGATGCTGCGGTTCAGCTTCTCTACGTCGTGATAGCCCCAGCCGAGTTTGTCCAGCATGCCGGGCCGGTAGTCCTCGACGATCACCGAGGATAGCCGTATGAGAGGGGGCAGTACGTCGGCCGCGTCGGGATGGCCGATGTCCACGATGACGCTTTGTTTGTTGCGGGCCAGGCTGTCCACGGCGCGGATGCGTTCACGCTCTGCCTGGTCGAGCCGGTCCCAGCCGAGGGCCGAGGATATCTTTGCGATATCCCGCGGGTTCTCGATGCGGATTACCCGGGCGCCGAAGTCGGCGAGGACGCTGGTGCATAGCTGCCCGGGCAGGAATCTTGAGAAGTCCAGCACGGTGATGCCGGCAAGCGGGGCGCCCGTGTCGGCGGAGGGAAGGGATACCTCGTTCTCGGGACCGGAAGCGATGTGGCTCAATGTCGTGTCCTGGGAGTCGGCCGGCTCAGCGAGCCCGGCCGAGAGCGTTGTCGAGCGCGGCGGCGAGCCTGGCGGTCAGTTCATCGATCTCCTCGTCGGAGACGATGAACGGAGGCGCAAGCAGGACATGCTCGCCACGCGTGCCGTCTATGGTGCCGCTGGCGACGTTGCAGAGCAGCCCTTGTTCCATGCATGCCTGCGACAGCCGCGAGCTGATCTTTTCCGTGGCGTCGAACGGCTTCTTGCTGATCCGGTCCGCGACGATCTCGAGGCCGCGCATCAACCCGCGCCCGCGAATCTCGCCGATGTTCGGGTGCTGCGCGAAACGTTCGGCCAGCCGGGCTTCCAAGCGTTGAGCCTGTTTGACGACGTTCTGGAGCAGTCCTTCCCGGCGCACGGTGCGCTGTACGGCCAGCGCCGCGGCGCACGACAGGATGTGGCCGGAGTGGGTGAAGCCGCCCTTGAAGCTGCCCGAACCGCCGGCGATCGCGTCGTGCAGCGCTTCGCCGACGAGCACGGCGCCGATGGGCGCATAGCCCGCCGCCAGGCCTTTGGCGACGACGAGGATGTCAGGGACGACGCCGTCGGCCTGGCACGCATGAAGATGACCGGTTCTGCCCAGGCCGCAATAGACCTCGTCGAGTATCAGCAACACGCCATGGCGGTTGCAGATGTCGCGGATACGGACCAGATAGCCGGGGGGCGGGGTGAGGGCGCCGGATGATGATCCCACCACGGTTTCGGCAATGAAGGCCAATACGGCCCCCGGCGCTTCGCGAAGAATGGCCTGTTCGAGTTCATCGGCGATGCGCGCGCCATAGGCTTCCAGGGATTCGTCGTCGCGCTTGTCCCGATAGGCGTAGGTGGGAGCGATCTTGGGCGTTTCCAGCGACGGCGGCACGAACGGCCGCTTGCGGTTGCCCGCATCGCCCACGGCCAGGGTCATGACTGTCGCGCCGTGGAAGCTATTGCGGCGGCTGATGATCGTGCGGCGGCCGTCCTGGCCCGACTCGACGGCATACTGGCGCGTCATCATCAGCGCGGCTTCGATCGCCTCCGAACCGCCGGACGTGAAGAAAGCGCGGTCCAGCCCGGCGGGGGCATGATCGATCAGTTCCTGCGCCAGTTCTTCCAACGGATCGGATGTGAACAGCGCGCCATGCATGAACGAGATCTTGCGGAGCTGGTCTTGCACCGCTTCCATTACCGCCGGATGGCCGTGGCCAAGACACGTCAGGCCGGCGCCGCTGGATCCGCCGTCGAGATACCACTTGCCCGAGGCGTCGACGCACCAGGCGCCCCGGGCTTCGACGACCTTGGGCAGGAGCACGTTGGACTTCCGATGGAAAACCTTGCTGGTCATCGCTCGATTCCTTGGTTCGCGGGCTGCGCTGCGGATTACTCTTCCTTGATCCCGGCGGTTTGCGCCACCTTGGACCACTTGGCCACCTCGGCCTGGACGAAGCTCGTATATTCGTCGACGGAATTGCCGACGGCCACGGCGCCGCTGCTTTCGATCTTCTGCCGGACCTCGGGCGTGTGGATGACGTCGACCAGGTCCCGGTTCAGCTTGGCGATGATGTCTTTCGGTGTGTGGGCGGGAACGTCGACGCCTTGCCAGCCGAGGGCTTCGAAGCCGGCCAGGCCGATTTCCTGCAGGGTGGGCACGTCGGGCAGCATCGGGCTGCGTTTGGCGCTGGTGACCGCCAGGGCTTTCAGCCGCCCCGATTGGATGATCGGGAGCACGCCGGCCAGGTTGTCCAGCAGCATGGTCAGACGTCCGCCGACCACGTCGACCTGCGCCGCCGTGGCGCCCTTGTACGGAATGTGCTTGATCTGAATGGATGCGACCTGGTTGAGATACTCGCCCGTGAAATGCGTCGAGGTGCCGTTGCCTCCCGAGCCGAAGGTGAGTTTGCCGGGGGATTCCTTCGCAAGCCGGAGCAGGTCCTTGATGTCGGCGGGGGGCAGGGAGGGATTGGACACGATGACCAGCGGCGCGGTGGCGACCAGGGTTACCGGCGCGAGATCCTTCACGAAGTCGTAGCTGGGCTTGCTCATGTAGCCAACGCCGATGGCGTTCGCCACGGTCGAGAACAGCAGGGTATAGCCATCGGCGGGCGAGCTTGCCACGTACTGGCTGCCGATGTTGCCGGCGGCGCCGGCCTTGTTCTCGACCACGACGGCCTGGCCCCATTTCTGCGCCAGTTTGTCGCCGATCAGGCGAGCGACGAAGTCGGTCGAACTGCCAGCGGGAAAGGGAACGATGATGCGCACGGGCTTGGCAGGATAGGTTTGCGCGTGGCCGGCCGCGGCCGTGCCGAGAGAAACCACGATGGCGCCGGCGATCCTGCCGGCCGGGATCTTGAGTCTGGGCATGAATGTCTCCTCGCGATTGGAGACGCATGCGGAGGGCGAATCCGCATGCGTCGCTGGCTGTCGAGCCTGCGATGTCAGAAAAGATGGGCGATGCCCAGGCGGATCTGCTTGATGTCCGCGTCGGCCACGTAGTTGCCGTTGCGTGCGTAGGCGAACGTGGCGAAGACGTTGGTTCGCTTGGACAGGTCGTACCGGTAGCCGACGGCTGCGATCTGCTGGCGTCGCAGGCCATTGATGCCGTCCGGAGACGACGAGGAATACGACAGCATGGCGGTGCCCGGTCCCGCCACGTATTTCAGGCCGAGCAGCCAGCTGGAGGCCTTGAAGCGATCGTCGAAGGTCGCGTTGGGCACCGGCGTGCCCGCGCCGAACTGGTTGACCCCGGTGGCGGCCGCACCGATCCGCCCGTTGTGATCCTGGCCGTAGATCAAGGCGGCCTCGAGCCCGAAGGTCGATTTCCAGCGTACGCCGGCCAGATAGCTGGAGATCGTCCCGCCCGGACCGCCGGATAGGCCGCGGGTCACGCCGGCGCGGTCATAGCCGAGAATGACGGAGATCGGCGCGAAGTCCACCATGGTCGCCGCGGATATTGCCGTCGACTTGACGCCAAGGCCCTCGAGGTTCGCGTTGTTGGAGTACATCGCATTGCCCTGCACGCCCCAGGCATTCTTGGGGAGCGTGTACTTCACCGATTTGTCGTAGCGAACGAACGCATTGGAGAAAACGACGTTCTGCGACGCCAGGCCGAATGCATTGCCAAATGCGGAGAAGGTGCCGATCAGATCGAATGTCGAGTTGTACTGGCGGCCCAGTGTCACGGTCCCGAGTTTCCGGTCGCTCAGGCCGAGATAGCTCTGGCGATTGAATGCGCCGCGCGCGGCGTCTCCCTGCGTGCCGGTGTCGATGTTGAAGCCCTGCTCGAGGGTGAAGATGGCGCTCACGTCGCTGGAGAGCTCTTCGCTCCCCCGCAGCCCGAAACGGCTGCCCGCCTGGCCGGCTTCCGTCAGTCCTATCAAGGAATCCGTCACCGGGGTTCCGCTCGCGTCCAGATATTGCAGCGCCGTGTCCAGTCTGCCGTAGAGCGTCACTTCGGCGGCTTGGGACAGACTCCCGGTACCCGCGGCCAGAGCCGCGAATACGGTGCCACATAGATGTTTGTACGAGTTGTTCAAGGTCTCCTCCGTTGTGGGGTACTTCTTATCGTTGGTCGGGAAGGCTGCTGGCCCACTGGGCCATGTCCTTTTCCACGAACCGGGTGAAATCGGCCCGGTCTCCGCTCGCGGCCGTTGCGCCCAGCTTGCGCAGTTCGTCGGCCACGGTGGATTGCTTCAATATCTTGTTGACGGCGCCGTTGATCCGGGCAAGGGTCCGCGCGTCGGTTCCCTTGGGAGCGAACAGCCCGTGCCAGCCGACGGCGGCATAGCCAGGTATCAGTTCGCTGACGGTGGGAACGTCGGGATAGGCGTCCACGCGCTTGGCGCTGGTGGTCGCCAGGGCCACCAGCTTGCCGGAGCTGGTCATGGGGCCGATGTCGATGATGCTGCCGATGACCAGGTCCAGGCGGCCGCCCGCTACGTCGATGGCGGCATTCGCCGCGCCCTTGTAGGGCACGTGCACGAATCGGAAGCCCGTCGCCTTGGCCAGCATTTCGCCGGCCAGGTGGTTCGCGGTGCCATTGCCGCCGGACCCGAACGTGACTTCCTTGAGCTTGCCCGACTTGAGTCCGTCGAGCAGCGCCTTGAAGGAGCCGAGGTTGCCGGCGGCCGAGGCGGCGATGACGAAGGGCGCGGTGGTGAACTGGACGATCGGTTCCAGATCGCGGGTGAGATGGGGGACCGTCTTGCCGTAGTAGCTCACGCCGACGGAATTGGCCACGGTACCGACGAAATAGATGTCCGATCCCGGCTTTTGCCGGGCGACATAGTTCGCGGCGATACCGCCGCCGGCGCCGGGACGGTTGTCTATGATGATGGTCCAGTGCTCGGACGCTTCGAGTTCCTTGGCGACGTTGCGCGCGATGACGTCGGTGGAGCTGCCGGCGGGGAAGGGAACCACCCACGTCTGTTGCTGGGCCCAGGCCGTGGCCGAGACCAGGGCGGCAGTGATCGCGAGTGCCGTGCGGCGATAGAAATACATGGGTTGCCTCATTTCCGGTGGGTCAGTCTTTGTAGAGTTCCGACCGTTTCTTGTTCAGCGATGCGACGCCGTCTTTGCTCTTGATCTTCATGAAGTTCTGTTCGTCGGGCTCCCAGCGCATGTTGGTCGACAGCGTGTGATAGACCGGGCCCATGACGAATTGGGAAAGCATGCCGAGCGCGTCGTAGCAATTGAGCGTCGACGCCTTGCCGACGGCGACGCCGTCGCGAGGCAGCCTGGTGATCTTGTCCAGGACGGCCGCGGCGGCCTGTTCCAGTTCGGCAGGGGGCACGACACGGTTGATGAGTCCGTATTCGCGCGCGGTGGCCGCATCCCAGATCTCGCCGAGCAGGAGGAGCTCGCGCGCGCGCCGGGCGCCGAGCGTCATGATTTCCCACAGCTGGATATAGGCCGCCCCGCTCAGGCCGTAGCGCTGCTCGGGATGGCCCATGCGGGCGCTGTCGTCGGCGATCAGGTAGTCGACGCTTTCCGCCATGTAGAGGCCCGCGCCCAGGCAATAGCCGCGGACGATGGCCACCGTCGGTTTGGTGAACTCGAAAATGCGTCGGAAGAACCCGATGTACTGCCTGTCGGCGTTGAGCCGCTTGCGTTGGCTGGCGCGCCGGCGATTGCCTTCGGCGTCGACTTCGCTCAGGCCGCCCCCGACTTCGCTCAGATCGTGTCCCGAGCAAAAGTCCGCGCCGCTGGAGTCGAATACGACGACCCGGACGTCGTCATCGGCCTCGACCTCGTCGAGGAAAGCGAGGATCTTCGCCTGCATGGCGTAAGTCAGGGCGTTCTTCTTTTCGGGGCGATTGAACCGGATGCGGGCCACCGGGCCTTCGATGCCCACGATTACGTCGTCACTCATGAATGTCTCCTATCTGTTCCTGCGTCACGACCAGAAGCGTGCGGGGTAGGTCACCCGACGCATCCGGCCCCATGCCGTATCGCATTCGTCGATGACCCCATTGGCGCGAATCTGCTCGTTCTCCAGAAGCGCCTCGGCCGTCAGGACCGGACCGCAGGGGACGTCGTGTTCTTCAAGCCGCTCGAGCCATTCGCGCGAGTCGCCCTCCAGCAGCCGCGCGCGTACCAGCTTGAAGAAGCCGGACAGCATGGCGTCCTTGTCGGCCATCGCCTTGAACGTGTCTTTGTGTTCGGACAGCCCCAGGGCATCGAGCGTCGAGGACAGCTGCCTGCCCGTTACGGGAGAGAGGATCAGGTGGCCGTCCCGCGTGGCGAAAATCACCGATTGAGGCGCCCGCCACGATTTTTCCTGCCCGACATGCGCGGTCTGGTACATCAGGTCGGGGAAGTTGAAATAGGTGGCGATGTGAAGCATGGAAAGATCCAGCTCCAGGATCCGCTTCCCGTTCTTCTTCCCATAGAGCGCCGCGACGATGGCCTGGGCGACGTAGGCGGCGGTGACCTTGTCCACCAGGAAGTACGGACTGGCCTCGACCTGCTGGCCCGGCATCTGGTAATGGACGGAGCCCGTCATGCCCTGCAGGATGGCGTCGTAAGCGGGCCGCTCGGTCATGGGGCCGTCGTTGCCGTAGCCGGTCACGTAGGCCACCAGCAGGTCGGGATTGGCCTCGCGCAGGACCTCGGCGGTCAGCCCCATGCGTTCGAGCGCCTTGCGCCGCTGGTTGAGGACGAGGACGTCGCTGGCGCGGACCACGTCCAGGAACCTGGCCAATCCTTCGGGCTGTTTCAGGTCTATGGTGTCCAGCGTCTTGTCGCGGTTGACGATCTGCCAGATGACGCCGACGCCGTTGCTGCGTGCGCCGAATTTGCGATACGGATCGCCCTCGGGCGGCTCGATCTTGGTGACCGTCGCACCCATGTCCGCCAGCATCAGGGTGGCGTAGGGGCCGGAGAGATAACTCGCCATTTCCGCCACTCTCAGTCCTTCCAATGGCTTGACGTTCTGCACTTCAATGACTCCTCGTGATGGCGCCGCAAAGGCGCGCGAGCGTCGTGGCCACTGGCACTTCGCTTCCCGCGCGTTGACGGCAGTTCATGAAGGACGCGAGTAACTGCGCGTACTCCGTCGTCCTGCCCCGTTCCAGGTCCTGGAGCATCGACATCTTGTGGTGCGTTGCCGCGGCGGTCGCGGCGAAACGCTTGGCCGCGGGAGTCCGGACGTGGATGTCCAGGGCCGAGGCAAGCGCATCCGTTTCCTCCAGCGCCTGGAGCACGAGCCGGGACAGGTCCGGGTCCTGTCCGATCCTGCCGTTGTCCCAGCGGGTCAGAAGCGCGGCCGAGTTCCAGACGAAGCTGTTGGCGGCCTTGACCCACATGTCCGCAAGGATGTCCGGCCGCCAGCGAGCGGGAATACCGTGTCCGGTCAACAGGGCGTGCAGGGATCGGGACCGGGGCGCGCTGTCGTCGGACAGGCTGCCCACGAACAACTCGCCCCGGGCGCCGTCCTGCCGGACATGAAAGGGTTTGGGCGCGGATGCGCCCACCCAGCAGGCGAAGCCATGCATGCGGCCCGATTCGAATAGCGTGCGGCGCAGCCGGTCCGCGGGCGGAGGGGCGCCGGTCCCGTACTTCCAGTCGGGAAAGCGGGATGACATGAATGCCACGCCGGCGTTCGTCGTTTCCAGCAACGCTTCGTTTTCGACCAGAAAAGCGTCGACATCCGCTTCTTTCATGCACAGGACGATGTGGTCCGCCGAGCGCAGCACATCCGCTCCCTGGGTCACCCGGACCGGTACCGCGCGTGTGGCGCCCCCGGATTCCAACGTGACCGTTTCAGTCCAGGTCTCCGCTTTTTCGCTATTCGGTCGGACCTTTATGGAGCAGTGTTCCGGAGTGCGCAAAGACAGCATGGCTGCTAGCCATGTGCCGATTGCTCCCGCGCCGACGACGACTATTCTCTCCACCTTTTTGGCTCTTCAGTTGTAATGGTCCGACCTATGCTATATGATAATTCCCGGACATACAACCGGGATTCGTACCGGGTCCGCCCGAGGCGGAAAATCGTTCAATGGAGGAGAAACATGCTGAGTAGCCACGAGCAGCGCGAATTCCGCGATGCGCTCATCCGCTTCGGCAGGGATGTCGTCGAACCCCATGTGCATGTCATGGAAGAGGAAGACCGCCTTCCCGACGCTCTGCGCCAGGCATTCGCGGAGATGAACCTGCTCAACCTGTGGTTGCCGGAGGAGTACGGGGGGCCGGGCGCGGACCTGACGACGGTTTGCATCGCCAAGGAAGCGCTGGGAAGAACCAGTCTCGCGGCTTCGACGCTATGCGCGAACAATTCGATCGGACTGATCCTGCCCGTGGTCGAGTTCGGCACACCGGAGCAGAAGGAGATCTACCTGGGCGCGGCGGCGCGCGGCGACCAGATCTGCGCCGTGGCCATTACCGAACCGGACGCCGGCTCCGACGTTTCGTCCATCGCCACGCGCGCCGTCCGCTCGGCCGGTGGCTACGTCGTCAATGGCCAGAAGAACTGGATAACCTGGGCGGGCGAGGCCGACTATCTGCTTGTTTTCGCGCGGACCTCCGAGGGCCGCGGCAATGACGGCATCAGCGCGTTCCTGCTCGACAGGCGGGCGCCTGGCCTGCGCGTGGGCAAGAAAGAGGGCAAGATGGGGCGGCACGGCGCTCCCACCTACGAGGTCCATTTCGAGGATTGCGTGGCGCCGGCTCACGCATTGATCGGACCCGAGGGCCAGGCTTTCAAGGTGTGCATGCGGATTCTCGATCTGAACCGGCCTACCGTGGCGGCGTCGGCGCTGGGCATGGCGAAGGAATGCTTCGACGTCGCGCTCGAATATGCCGGCCAGCGGCGGCAGTTCGGCAAGCCGATCTCCCAGTTCCAGGCGATCCAGGACAAGATCGCCGACATGGCGATGATGATCGAAGCGGCCGACCGGCTGCTCTATTCGATCTGCCAGGAGATTCCGGCGGCTTCGGCCATGCAGGCCAGCTATCTGTCGTCCGTGGCGAAATGCCATGTGACCGAGGCCGCGCTCAAGGTCATCGACCGGGCCTTCCAGATTCTCGGGGCCTACGGCTATTCCACCGAGTTCAAGCTGGAGCGGATGTACAGGGATGCCCGGCTCAACACCATTCTTGAAGGGACCAGCGAAATCCATCGCATGATCATCGCCCGCCGGCTGGTCAGCGGCGACGCTGCGCCCCGTTGATCACAGGAGAGGGTATTCATGGCTTCGCTGCAGGGTTTGAGGATCGTCGACTTCAGCCAGATGATGACCGGTCCGTTCGCGACTCAGATGTTGCGGGACTTCGGCGCGGAGGTCGTCAAGATCGAGCCTCCGGAGGGCGATCCGTTCATCCGTTCCGGTGAGTCGACGGTCGGAGGGCTGGGGGTCTTCTATGTCAGCATCAACCGCGGCAAGGACGTCCTGCGCCGGGATCTGAAGCAGGAGGCGGCGCGGGAAGAGATCCTGGCGCTGCTGAAGGATGCCGACGTGGTGATCGAGAATTTCCGGGCGGGCGTCACGCGCAAGCTGGGCATAGACTACGACACCATCTGCCGCGCCAACCCGAGGATCATCTATTGTTCCATCGGGGGATTCGAAGACGAAGCCAACAGGATGCGGCCGGCGCTGGACCAGATCGTCCAGGCGGAGTCGGGCCTGATGCAACTGACCGGCACGCCGGAAACGGGGCCCTTGAAAACCGGGTTTCCGCTGACGGACTTGCTGGCCGGACTCTATGCGACGATAGGTGTCCTCAATGCGCTCTACCATCGGGAGCGAACGGGCGAAGGCCAACTGGTCAGCGTCTCCATGATGGGGTGCGCCGTGCATAGTCTGGTGCCGCGCGATGTCTATTATTCGGTCACCAGGCAGATGCCGCCGCTGTCGGGAAACGAGCACTGGGACATCGTGCCGAACAACGTCTACCGGGCCAGCGATGGCAAGGGCATCATGGTCATCACGATCAACGACAAGTTCTGGCGCGTCCTGGTCGAGGCGCTCGGCGCGCCGGAGTTGGCCGAGGACAGTCGCTACGCCACCAAGTCCGCCCGGCTGGCTCATCGGGCGCAGGTCGATGCCGCGCTGCGGGCGCTCTTCTCGCAGCGGCCGGCGGCCGAGTGGGAGCATGTCCTGCGGCAGGCCGGCGCCATTTTCGGCGTGGTCCGTACCTGGGACGAGGTCATAGGCGAAGGCGGCCTGATGCGGCACCTGGTGTGCGAGGGGCAAGTGGACGCCGGCGGACGATTCGAGTTCATCCGCAATCCCATCCGCTTCTCTTCCGGTTCGCAGGAGATTCCCGGCCAGGTGCAGAACCATGACGCCCGGCGCTGAGACCGCGTGCGCGTTCCAGCCGCTGGCGGGGTTCCGGATACTGGATTGCGGAACCTATATGGCCGGTCCCTTGAGCGCGCAGATCCTGGGCGATCTCGGCGCCACCGTGACCAAGGTGGTCGGCCCGCGCGGGGATCCGTTCATGCAGTTCGGCTACAAGCGCGACGGCATCGGCGCTTCCTGGCTGACGGTCAATCACGGCAAGGAGATCGTCGAGCTGGATCTGAAGACACCGCAGGGACGCGAGCGCTTTCTGGAACTGGTGGATGGCTCCGACGCGCTGGTCCGGAACTGGCGCCGGGACGTGTGCGAGCGCCTGGGGCTGGAAGGGGCCGCGCTCCAGGCAAGAAATGCGCGGCTGGCGGTGATAGAAATAGCCGGCTTCAAGCGTTCCGACCGCGAGTGGAATACCCCGACGTTCGACTCCATCGTCCAGGCGAAATCGGGGTTGACGTCATTAGCGCGAACCGTGGGCGCGACGGCGGGATTGCCGGTCAATCTCGTCGACAAATGCACGGGGCTCTATGCGGCCCACATGCTGACCGCGGCGTTGCTTGCCCGGGCGGGAACGGGAAAGGCGCCGCCCCCGGTCACGGTTTCCATGGTCGACGTGGCTTGCCACTTCAACTTTCCCGATACCTATCAGCATCTGGTCCATACCGACCGGCAACGGGATTGGCTGCCGCCCGCCAATATCCTGGTCGCATGCCGGGACGGCGCCATCGTGCTCAGTCCGCCCAACCGGCATGAGTTGCGCAAGGTTGCCCAGGCCATAGGCGCGGCCGATCTGGCGGCGAGGCTCGATGACGCCGACGGATTCAACCCCGCGGATTTCCTGACGACGTGCGCGGAGACGATACGCGCCGGGTTGGCGCGCTGCTCCGTGGCCGAGGCGCTGGCGCTGCTGGCGCGGCACGATATCTCGGCCGGCCCGGTGCTCGACAGCCGGGCATTTCTCGAATGGGACGCAAGCCGGCCGGAACCGGCGGCGCGGCGCGTGCGCCATCCGTTGGGTTGGGAATACCTGACGCCGGCGTTTCCGGCGCACTATGAGTAGGACGCCATGAAGAATCCGTTGGAAGCCGTATGCATCGTCGATTTCACCCACATGATCGCGGGGCCGCTGTGCACCCAGGTGCTGGCCGACCTGGGGGCCCGGGTGGTGAAGATCGAGCCGCCGGGAGGAGAGACCTCGCGCAACCTGGGCAACGTGAGGTTCCAGGGCCATACCAGCTACTTCTGGTCGTTCAACCGCAACAAGAGCTCGTATGTGTGCGATTTCGCCGACCAGAAGGATCTTGCGGCGCTGGAAACATTGCTGCGCGAGGCGGATGTCGTCGTCGACAATTTCCGGCCAGGTACGCTCGCCCGGCTGGGCCTGAGTCCGGACCGGATCGAGTTGCTCAAGCCCGATATCATCCAGTGCTCGGTATCGGGCTTTGATCCCGCCGACCCGGATTTCCTGCGTCCCGCGGTGGATCCCGTGATCCAGGCGATCTCCGGCGCCATGGAGGTAAACGGCACGCTTCAGGCCGGCCCGTTGAAGATCGGCATGCCCGTGGGCGATGCGCTGGCGCCCCTGTATGCCTCGACCGCCATCCTGTTCGCGCTGATGCGGCGCAGCGCGGATCCGGGCAAGCCGCAACGCATCAACATTTCCATGCTGGGCAGCCTGATCAGCGCGATGGCGCCGCACGATTTCGCCTACCGCCTGACCGGCTCGTTTCCGCAACGGCAGAGCAACGAGCATCCGCAGATCTGTCCCGCCAATACCTACCAGGCTGCCGATGGCCGGTACGTGACGATGTTCGCGCCCAACGACAAGCATTGGCAGGCCATTCTCGACAGCCTGGGCGAGGACGCCGCGTGCCTGGCGCGCCATGCGACTTCCGCCGAGCGGGCCGAGCACAGGGACGAGATCGACGCTCGCATCCGTCAGGTGATCGCCAGCCGGCCGGCATCGCACTGGGACGAACGGGCGCGTCGGTTCGGAGCCTTGATCGTGCCGGTCAACGGTCTGCGAGAGGTCGTGTCCGATCCGGCGCTCAATGAAATCTATTACCAGCGCCTTCCCAGCGGGGCCGTGGTGGCGAAGTCGCCGATCCGTATCAGCGATCCTCCCGAGCCGCTGCTGGGACCGACCGACCCGCCGCCCTTGGGGCCCAATCTGCGGGACTGAGCGCACGCTGCAGATTCTCATTGTCCTTAAAAGGTTCCATATTTATAATGGTAGGACTTTTAAGGTTCGGAGTAGGGCGTGAGACTCGTAGAAACGGATGTGCTGGTGATAGGGGCGGGACCGGTCGGGCTTGCGCTGGCCGGGGACCTGGGGTGGCGCGGCATCGATTGCCTGCTGGTGGAGCAGACCGACGGCGCCATCCTCCAGCCCAAGATGGACGGCGTCGGCGTAAGGACCATGGAGTTCTGCCGCCGCTGGGGAATCGTCGAGTGGGTGGAGGCGGCGCCCTACAACCGCTATTACCCCCAGGACAACGCCTATTTGACATCGCTGAACGGCTACGAGCTGGAGAGGGAGCCGATGCCGGCGATGGCCATGGACGGGCCGCCTCCGGAAAGCCCCCAGAAGCGCGAGCGCTGCCCGCAGAACATGTTCGACCCGGTGCTGCGGCGTTTTGCCGCCGCCCAGGCCCCGACCACCTTGCTGTACGAACACAGGCTGGAGTCGTTCCAGGAACTCGACGGCCATGTCGAGGCCGTGGTCCGCAATGTGCGCAGCGATGCGACCTTCCGCGTCCGCTGCCGCTTTCTCGTGGGGTGCGACGGCGGCCGCAGCCTGGTCCGGCAGGAGTTGGGCATCCCGATGAACGGTACGGTGCTGACCTACACCACGAACATCGTCTTCCGGTGCCCGGAGTTCAATCGCCTGCATGACAAGAAGCCGGCGTACCGGTACATGTTCGTCGACGAGCGCGGGGTGTGGGCGACCATCGTCGCGATCAACGGCAACGATGAATGGCGCATGTCCATCGTCGGCGATACGCGGCGCCGCGAATACTCCGATGACGAATTGCGCGGCCTGGCCAGGCGAGCGCTGGGACGGGAGTTCGATCTGGAGATCCTGAGCCGGCTGCAATGGACGCGGGTGGAAGCGGTGGCGGACGCCTATGGCAAGGGCAGGGTGTTCGTCGCGGGCGATGCCTGCCACCTGACGTCGCCTACGGGAGGCCTGGGCATGAACACGGGCATCGGCGATGCCGTGGATCTTTCATGGAAGCTGGCCGCGGTGCTGGAAGGCTGGGGTGGGCCGCAGCTCCTGGCCTCGTACGGGATCGAGCGGCGGCCGGTCGCGCAGCGGATCACCCGGTTCTCGACCAGCAACCTGGAGGCGATGAAGGGCGCGCCGTCGTCGGCCGAGATCGAGGCCGATACGCCCGAAGGCGCGCGGGTCCGGAGCGAGGTCGGCGCATTCCTCAAGACGCATCTGAGACGGGAGTGGTTCTCCAAGAATATGCACCTGGGCAATCGCTACCTGGATTCGCCGGTGATCGCCTACACCGAACCGGAGGATGCCGACGCGAACCGCAAGGAGTACGAGGAGCCGGTCAAGTATCGTCCGTCGACCAGGCCGGGGGCGCGCGCGCCGCATGTCTGGCTGGCCCCGGGCGAGTCCATCCTCGACCACTATGGGCGCGGGTTCGTGCTGGTCTCGACCGGCGCGGATCCGCGCGGCGCGGAGGCCCTGGAGCGGGAGGCGCAATCCGCCGGCATCCCGTTCCGGATCTTGCGGTCGGACGATCCCGAGGTCGCCCGCGTGTACGAGCAAGCGTGGGTCCTGGTCCGGCCCGACGGGCACGTTGCGTGGCGTGGCCCGACGGTGGATGTCGACGCGCGCGAGCTGTGGCGGAAAGTGACGGGGCGCGAATGAGTCGCCAGCGGCGGGTGGGGAATCCCGCCCGCCGTCGATGGCGATCCGCCTTGGGAAGCTACGCCGTGGCAGCCAGCAGATGCCTGAGATCGAAGAGCGGATCGGCCACGTGCTCCGGCGCCACGCGCGCTCCGGTTCCAAGCAGGCGCTTGGCGATGACGTGGTCGCCTGGCCGGTTCACCGATTCGACCGCCACCAGGCGGTGGCCGCTGAAGCCGTAGGCGGAGAATGCGCCGTCGCCGGCGCTTCTTTCCACCCAGGAATCGGCTCCCTGCGACAGCCCGGCGATCTGCAGCTTGAGCCCGGCCTGGTCGCTCCAGAACCAGGGCAGTTCTTCTTCGTAGCGCGAGGCCTTGCCCGCGAGGATCGCGGCCAGTTGCCGCGCCTGGCTCATGGCGTTGGGCACGGACTCCAGGCGGCACCGCCCGTTCGGCGCGAAGCGGGACGCAAAGCAAGCGCAGTCGCCGAGCGCGGAGATGTGCTCGTCGGTGGTGCGCAGCCTCTCGTCCACCAGGATGCCGTTGCCGATGGCCAATCCGGCCTCGGCGGCCACTTCGACGTTGGGGACCACGCCGATGGCTACCAGGATCAGGTCGGCCGGAAGGCGTTCTCCGGCTGAAGTCTCGACGCCGGTGGCGCGGCCATGCTCCGAGAGGATGCGCGCCGTTCCGGATGCCAGGTGGAAACGCACCCCCCGGCTTTCGTGCCGGCGTTGGAATGCCTCGGCCACCGGTTGGCCGACGCTGCGCTGCATGAGGCGCGCGGCGGTATCGACGACATCGACGGCTATGCCTTGCGAGGCGGCGACCGATGCGAATTCCAGGCCGATGAAGCCGGCGCCTATCACTGTCGCGCGCCGTATGTCTGGAAGGCGCCCGCGCAGTTCGTCGGCTTCCCTGCGGGTGCGCAGCATATGGACGGATTGCAGGGGCCCGAGGCCGGGGAGTTCGCGATTGCGCGCGCCGACGGCAAGGACCAGGTGCCCGTACTCGATACGTTGGCCGCATGCGGTATGGACGCGGCGCGCATGCCGGTCGATGGCGGCGATGCGCACGCCGGTCCGGACTTCGATCTCGCGTCGTTGAAAGTACGACGCGGGTTGGAACGCCAATTGTTCGGGCCCGGATTTTCCTTCCAGGTAGATTTTCGACAGGGGCGGCCGCTGGTAGGGGAGATCGGGCTCTTCTCCCAGCAGCAGGATGGCGCCGGGGTATTGCTGGTCGCGGAGAAACTGGGCCAGCTGATAGCCGGCCTGGCCGCCTCCGGCTATGACGATGCGATCGATCATGACTGGGTCCGATTCTCGATGGGAAGATGGGGGCCGTCAGTCGAGAATGGTGATGGCCAATGTAGGGCACAGGCGCGCGGCCTCCCGGGCGGAGTCGCCTTGCTGCGGATCGGGGTGTTCGTTGATCAGGTACACGATGCCGTCCTCGTCCCGCTGCGCGAACAGCTCGGGGCTGGCAACGACGCAGAGCCCCGCGCCTATGCATTTCGACGTGTCTATGGCGATTTTCATGCGATGTCTCCTTGCGGTTTCTTCCGAAGCGGTGCCGATGAGGGCACCGTGCGTGGGTCAAGCCGATGCGCCGCCGTCCACCGGAACGATGGCGCCCGTGACGTAGCTGGCGTCCGGCGAGCAGAGCCAGGCGACGGCGCCGGCGATCTCGGCGGGCTGGCCGATGCGTCCCATGGGGTTGGCCAAGCGGGCCAGCCCGGCCAGCCGGTCGCCGAACTTCGCCTCGGTAAACGGGCTTTGCACGAGACCGGGGCAGACGGCATTGATACGGATGCCGTGGGGGGCGTATTCGATGGCGGCGGAGCGCGTCAGGCCGACGACGCCGTGCTTGCCCGCGGAATAGATCGCCACGCCGGGTTTTCCCACCAGCCCCGTCCGGGAGGAAATATTCACGATCGCGCCGCCCGGGCCCATGGCCCGCAACTGGTGCCGCATGCCGTGCCAGACGCCGCGCAGGTTGACCGACATCAGGCGGTCCCAGTCGGCATCGTCGGGATCCAGGAAGCCGCGTGGATCTTCACTGAGTCCGGCATTGTTCACCGCGTAGTGCAGGCCGCCGTAGCATTCCAGCACCTGGGCCGTGGCTCGGCCGACCGATTCGGCGTCGGACAGGTCCATCTGGAAGAAGGAGGCCGAGCCTCCTTGTGCGCGTATCTTCGACGCGACTTCTTTGCCACGGCCGGTATCGCGGTCGAGGATGGCCACCGAGGCTTCTTCGCGGGCGAAGCGCGCGCAGCATGCCTCGCCTATGCCCGAAGCGCCACCCGTCACGAGGACGGTCTTGCCGCGAAAGCGGGAAACGAGAGAGTTGTCCATGGCGGGCCCCTACCAGCGCACCGGCAGCGATACGACGCTATAGACCTGGGAGGTGGCGACGAATTCGAGTTCCTCGAAGGGAACGGCAAGTTCGAGCCGGGGGAAACGTTGGAACAAGGTCGAGAAGACCGTGTTCAGTTCGAGCCGGGCGAGCGGCTGTCCCAGGCATTGGTGGATGCCGTAGGCGAACGCCATGTGCGGCTGCCGTTCGCGCTGGATGTCGAACCTGTCCGGCTCGGGGAAGACGGCGGGATCCCGGTTGGCCGCGCCCACCAGCGCGTAGACGCCTTCTCCCGCCCGGATGAGCTGGCCCGCTATTTCCACGTCGGCGGTCGCCACGCGCGAAGAATTGAAGTGGGCAATGGAGTGAAAGCGCAGCATTTCCTCCACCGCCGCGGGAAGCAGGGCGGGGTCCGCCACGAGCGCGGCCCGCTGTTCCGGCGCTCGCAGGAAACTGAGCGTTCCAAGCGCGATCTGGCTGCTGGTCGTTCCATGGCCGGCGGAGTAGAGCAGCGAGGCGATCCTCACGGCCTCCGCGCGGGTCAGGTTGCCGGGCCGGATCTGGTCGATCACAAGGCGGTCCAGCATGTCGTTGCTGTCCACGGCATCGCGTTCCTTGCGCCGGATGACGTCGTCCAGATAGGTTTCCATGCCCTGCGCGGCGGCTTGCACGGTCTGGGCATCGACGGTGTGGTCGTTGCGCGTCGAGCTGAGTCTGCTGAGTTCCTTGTGGTCCTCGAAGGGAACGCCCAGCAGAAGGGAGATCACCATGGAGGGCAGCGGCGTCGAGACCGCCTGCACGAAATCGGCGGGCGGGGTGTCCGCTTCCATCTGCCGATAGAGGTCCTGTACCAGCGACTCCACCAGGGGCCGCAGTTCCAGCATGCGCTTCTGCATGAAGTCCTTGGTCAGCATGCGCCGGAAACGGGCATGATCCGGGTCGTCCATGTTGATGAAGGCTTTCCGGGATCTCACCTGGGCCGCGCGCGCTTCGGATACGGACGGATAGCCGTCGCGCTGCGGGTCGACGCTGAAATGCGGGCTGCCCAGGACGGTGCGCACGTCCTCCCAGCGCGTGACGACCCAGGCCGACGAGCCGTCCCACAGCCTGACGCGGGAAATGGGCGTCGCTTCCCGCAACCGGGCGTAAAGGGATGGTGGATGCAGCGGACCCGCGTCGCGGGGGAAGGGGAACGCCGGCGTTCCGGCGGCGGCGATGGCTTCCATGGCAAGAGGGGCCGTCATGAGAGTCTCCTTGGGGGAATCGGCTGAAGCTTGCCCCGTTCTCGATGGCGTTTCGGAACGGGATCGGAGCCATCCTAGGATGTCCCTGAGGGTGGTTGCCAATACTTGATTTCGATGCAGCAAGACGGAATTCGTCTGGATCGCGAAGGCCGGGGCCGGGCGCGCGCATCCAGACGCAAACGGTCTTGGACGAGAAAGAAAAAGTATTGGTCCGCCGGCATGGCTGTCTCCACAATCGATTGCCGAGCTCGAGAGGAAAGACCCGAAGCGAGCGCATTGCCAATAAACATGGTCGAAGGACGGAGACGACAATGCAGAGAAGAAAATTGTTGCCGATGGGCTTGCTGGTGTCGGCGCTGGCCGCCCAGCCGCTCTGGGCGCAAGACAATTACCCGAGCCGCGCGGTGCGCATCGTCGTGCCCTATCCGGCGGGGAGTTCCACGGACCTGGTGGCCCGGGCGGTGGCGGAGAAGCTGGCGCGAAAGTGGGGGCAATCCGTCGTCATCGAGAACAAGCCGGGCGCAGCCGGAAATCTCGGGACCCAGTTCGTGGCGAACGCGCCTCCCGACGGGTACACGCTGGTGACCGGCACCGTGGCCAATGCCATCAGCGCCAGCCTGTACAAAGGCCAGCTCAAGCACGATTTCGCGAAGGACTTCGAGGCCGTGGCCCTGTTTTCGAGCACGCCTCTGGCCATGGTGGCGAATCCTTCGGCGCCGTTCGACAACGTCCGGCAACTGATCGCCTACGCGCGCAAGTATCCCGGACGCGTCAACTACGGATCGGGAGGGAATGGCACCTCGACGCACCTGAGCGGCGTCATGCTGGGCAGCATGGCCGGCATCGAACTGGTGCACGTTCCCTACAAGGGGGCCACGGCGGCGACCGCCGATTTGATCGGTGGCCAGATCCAGATCATGTTCGACAGCCTGGTGGCGACCCTGCCGAACGTCAAGGCCGGACGGATGAAGATCCTGGGGGTAACGACCAAGGAGCGATCGGCGGCCGCTCCGGACGTCCCGGCGATCGGAGAGACACTGCCGGGATTCGAGGCACTGGGGTGGCAAGGTCTCAACGCGCCTGCCGGCACGCCGCCTGCGATCGTCGAGAAAATCAACCGCGACGTGGTGGAGGCCCTGAAGTCGCCCGACCTGCGGCAACTGTTCGCGCCGACGGGCGCCGTACTGGCCGGAGGGTCGACCGCCGATTACAAGCGGTTCATCGACGAGGAAATCGCGAAATGGGCCGACGTGGTGAAGCGGGCGGGGGCGTCGGCCAATTGATCCGGTTGGCGCGGACTCCTTTCAGTGTGAACGGGCCTAGCGCGCGGACCAGCATATTTCCGTCTGATAGAGCCCGCCCTCGTCCGCGGTCGAAACGCCGATACGGGCGAAGGTGGCCGCCGACAACTGGCCGGATGCCAGCTCCAGCAGGGGCTCCGCCGTTATCCCTTCGACCAGGACCAGGCCACTCAATCCCGGGTGCTCGTCGCCGCGTGCGCGGGCTTCTTCGGAATCGGGGCGGGACGCGTCCTCGTCGCCCAGGGCAAAGTGCAGGGTGGCGACACCGGGATGGCCGGCCACCGACATCTGCAGATGCCGCTCCAGAGCGGTCACCTGGGCGGCGGCCAGCGGCGAAGTCAGGCGGATCGCCAGCAGGGCCGGGCCAGGTTCGCCGCCATGGCGGTAATGCGAGCGGAAAGCCGCCCGCTGGTTGTTGCGGAATTTGCCGAGCGACCGGCGGGTCCATTCCGTGGGATTGTTCAGGCGAGCCAGGTATGCCGGGCTGCGCAGGACGGCGACGTCACGCACTTCGTACATGACGAAATAGGCGGAGCCCGCCTGTGTCGCGGCGCCGCGGCGCGCGCGCAGGAAGCCGGGAATGGCGAGGCGTTCGGGGATGTGCTCGGCATTGTGCCAGTCGGTCCAGTCATCGCGGCCATCGGCGGCAAGGTCGAACCAGGCGCACAGCAAGGAGGGAGGGTAGGTCATGCAATGGTTTCCTTGCAGGAGGAGGCGTCGGCCGAATCGCTGATCTGGGCCGCCAATTTTCTGCACACGGCGATGAGCGCTTCCAGCGGCGCCGGGACATGGTCCTTGCGCCAGGCCAGGTCGAAATCGAGCAGGGGCGACGGCACGGCCAGATCGCGGTAGACCACGTCGTCGAGATGGATCAGCCGCGTGCTGGCCGGCACCAGGGCGGCCCCCGCTCCGGCGCCCACCATGCATATCAGGCTGTGCATGTTCGGCACGTACTGGATCGATCGCGGCGTACAGCCTCCTTCCCGGAGCATGCCCTGGTGCAGCGCGCTGTAGCGCGGATTGGAGGCCGGCGTGATGGATATCAGGGGCTCGCCTTCGAGATCGGCATAGGCGATCCTGTCCTTGCCGGCCAGGGCATGCGCGGCGGGGCAGGCCACGACGAACGGCTCGCGATAGATGCGGACGGCCGCGATGTCGTCGGCGGCGGCGTCGCAGCCGACGATGGCCAGGTCTATCGTCGCTTCCCGCAGCGCTTGCAGCAAGGTCGAACTGGACATCTCCTGGACCTGCACGTCGGCCCAGCAGGAAGAGGCGTCGACCGCCGCCAGCATCTGCGGCACCAGCTTGCAGATGGCGGTGTGCACGGCGCCGAGTTTCAGGGTGAGGCGTTGTCCGTTCCGCAGCGTCCTGGCGACGGCATGCATGGTTCGTACCGACTGCAGGACCTTGCGCGCTTCCGGCAGCAGCGCGGCTCCGGCGGCCGTAAGTTCGACGTGGCGGCTCGAACGTGTGAACAGCGCCAGTTCGAGTTCCTCTTCGAGGCGGATGATCTGCTGGCTCAGCGGCGGCTGGGCCATGTATATCTTCTCGGCAGCCCGCGTGAAGTTGAGTTCTTCCGCGACCGCGACGAAACACTTGAGCTGTTTGATGTCCATGGATTCCGACGCCTCAACGCTGTCGATGCCAATCGATTCCCGGTCGAGTGGCCAGAGCGGAAACCGGGATCGCGGAGAGGACGAACGGGCAGTCCACGAAGCTGGTCTGCTTCATGCGATGGCGCCGCGAACCCTGTCCATGATCAGGTCGGGGTCGCCGGGCTCTTCGTTGCCGCGCCAGGCGCTTTGTCCATCGGGACGCACCAGGACCAGGCGGCACTCGTAAAGCCTGGCCGCTTCTTCGTCGACGATGGTATGCACCGCCAACGGAATGTTCCGCCGCGCAGCGGCTCCAATCAGGCCGGCGCCGGACGGGGCGTCCGCGCCGAAGCGCAGCAGGACGAAGGACTGGCCGAACAGGTCCAGGGTCGAGCGCCCATCGGGGAGCCAGGCATGCGGGGCGCGGGACCCGGGGCGGGCGGTCTGCGTGTAGGTCGAGACTTCATCGGGCGGCGCGGGCGTGGCGTCGGGGACGATGATGGGCGAACCTTCGTACACATACCCCAGGTGGATGCCGATGCTGAACCATTCCCGCCGCATCATCTCGGTATAGGCGTCGCCGAAGGCCTTGCGGGCCCGGGCGCCCGCGGGGGTATCGTCCAGCAGCTCCGCCGGCGGCTGCTGGACTCGCGGATTGAGCATGCGCCGCAGGTTCTCCGTGGCTTCGGCGACGTTGCGCAAGCCCACGGGGCGCTGTTCGGTCTCGTAGGTGGCCAGCAGGTGGTCGCCGCCCCAGCCCGCGATACGCGCAGCGAGTTTCCACGACAGGTTGACGGCATCCTGCAGGCCGGTGTTCATGCCGAAGCCGCCGGTCGGCGAGGTCAGGTGCGCCGCATCGCCGGCCAGGAACACCCGCCGGGTCTGGTAATGCTGCGCCACGAGTTGTCGCCTTACCCAGGGCAGGACGGAAAGGATCTCGAAATCGAACTCGCGGCCCACCGCCCGTATGATGGCGGCCCGCAGTTCTTCATGGGTATAGGTGCGTTTCTCGGCATTGCCGACCAGGGAAAAGCGCCACTGGTCGCGGCCGTTGATGGCCACCAGCGTGGCCCAGGTTCCCTCCGGGCCGATGAGAATGTACCGGTAGGCCGGCTGCATGCGATGCATGCGCTCCAGGCCGTCGCAGCGGAATATCACGTTGGTCGTGTAGGTCAGCGCATCCGGACCTTCCATGGGAATGCCCAGCTGCTGCCTGACCGTGCTGGCGCCGCCGTCGGTGCCGACCAGGTAGGACGCTTCCATGGTCCGTGTCGTGCCTGAGCGGTGATCCCGAACGTGCGCGGTCACGCCGTCGGCATGTTCGGAGAAGTCCAGCAGTTCGGTTTCGTATCTCAGGTCGGCCAGCCCCGATCTCTGGGCGAAACGGCGTAGTACCGGATCGAAGAAATTCTGCGGGCAGCGCTCCCGTTTCTGCGGACTTTGCGGAGGGGAGGGTTCGTCCCGGGGCGAGGGAAACGGTTCCCGGCCGAACTCGAAACCGTTCAGCGAGCTGACCCAGGCGCAATCCTGGATGTAGTCGCGGTTGTAGCCGGCGCTTTCCACCCACGGCACGATTCCCCAGCGGCGGCAGAACTCCATCGAGCGGATGCCGATCATGTCCATCTTGGCCTGGTGGATGGCGCCGTCCGTCTTTTCGATCAGGGTGCTGGCGACGCCGCGCCAGCCGAGATCCCCCGCGAGCGCCAGTCCGACGGGGCCGCCGCCGACGATCAGGACAGGTGTCCGTTCCTGGGCCATGGCGGTCACCTGGCTGCCAGTTCGAAACCGAAGGGCGTGCCGGCGGCCGCTTCGCGCACGTCCACCTCCATCTGGCCGACCTGGTCGATGCGTATCGAGACCTTGTCTCCCGGACGGATCGGGCCGATGCCCTCCGGCGTGCCGGTGGCGATCACATCGCCGGGGTAAAGCGTCATGACCGACGAAACCAATTCGATCAGTTCCGCCACGCCCACGATCATGTCCCGAGTATTGGCGTCCTGGCGCAGTTCGCCATTGACGAACAACTGATTGCTCAGCTGCTGGGGGTCCGCGATCTCGTCCGCCGTGGTGATCCATGGCCCGAGCGGCGTAAAGGTTTCGAACGACTTGCGCATCACGCGCTCTTCCTCGGCGACGTCCTTTTCGATGCGCATCGTGACGTCTATCAGGCAGCTGTAGCCGAAGACGGCGTCCAGCGCCTGTTCGCGCGGGACGTTGCGGCAAGTCTTGCCGATGATCACCGCTAGCTCGGATTCGTGATCGAAGCGCCGGGTGGCGCTGCGAGGCAGTTCGATGCCGCGCGCCGGGCCGGTCAGCGAGGCGGTCGATTTCATGAAGAACCCTTGTTCCCGCGCCGAGCGCCCCTTCTTGGTGACGGCCATCGCGCCCATTTCCGCGATGTGCTTGCGGTAATTGGCGGGCGCGGCGACGACCTGGATCGGACACGGATTCGGGGGCAGCAATCGGACCGATGACAGCGGAACGGGAGCGGCCGAGGATCGGGCTTCGAGCACGCGCGGCCGCAGCGATTGCCAGTCCGCGATGGCGCGGGTCATGAAGATGGCGGGCCAGGCCGGCGCCGCGCCGGGGATGGCCGAGGTAACGTCATAGATCGAGTCGCCCTCGACGAGTCCGACGCGGTAATCGTTGAATACGGCTATTTTCATGGGAGTCAGTTTGCAGGGATGGGAGCGAGTTCTTCGCGGTACAGGCCCAGGGCTTGCAGGGCTGGAAGGTCATTGACCTGGAACAGCGTGGCGGGCTCGGCATGCGGGTTGGCGTGGGCGTACCAGGTCCACGGCGGAATCGCGATGAAATCGCCGGCTTCCCAGTGGAATTCGTGGTCGCCCACGACCGTCGAGCCGCGGCCGCTGATGACGTAGTTGAGCAGGCTGCCCGTGTGGCGCCGGGCCGCGCAGCGGCCGCCGGGCCGGATACGCTGCAGTTGGGTCCCGATGGTCGGAAGCGCCGGCCCGCCCGTGAGCGGATTCTGGTATTGCATCTCGGTGTCGCCATGAGGGTCGGGCGGCAGCGCGGCCGCGGCTTCCAGCGCCGCCATGGCTTGCGCCGCCGGATAGACCAGCAGGGGGTTCACCGGGTTGTGCCAGGGACTGCGCGCCCGTTTCATCAGGCCGCTGCCGAATTGCTGCCAGGAGCGATGCGGCTCGTCGGCCAGTTCCTGAAGGCCCGCGGGGTACCCTTCGAAGAAGGTGGCATGCAGCGACCGGACGAGTGAAATGTCCAGCACGTCCAGCCAGATCATCGGCTTGTCGCCCCGGTGCTCGTGGTCGTGCCACGTCCAGGCGGGCGTCAGGACGAAGTCGCCTTCGTTCATCGCGTAGCGCTCGCCGTCCACGGTGGTATGCGCGCCGGTGCCCTGCATGATGAAGCGCAGCGCCGTGGCCGCATGCCGGTGAGCCGTGGCGATTTCGCCCGGCAGGATGACCTGGATCGATGCCCAGAATGTCGGCGTCGTGCCATAGGGAAGACCGGGATTGGCGAGCCGCAGCGTGCGGCGATTGCCGCCTGCCTCCAATTTCAGCGATGCGCCGATGCGGTCGAGCAGTCCCGCCAGTTCCGTGCCTCGCCAATGGAGCGGCACCATGCTGGAGCGAGGGGCCGGCGTGAAAAGGGGGGGATCGTCGGGCTGATGCACACGGCAATGGTGCCGCTCGAGATCTCCGGCCAGCTGGCGTCGCGCTTGGGCATCCGCCATTCCGGCAGCAGTCGCCTCCGACATGTCGCGCTCTCCTCGGTTTGCTTGATGATTTTAAAGGTAGTACCTTTATGGTAGTTCGATGGGTGGATGAAAGTCAACAGGAACGAGGGCGAAAATGAAATGGCGCCATCAGCGTGCCTTGGCAAGAACACATGCCCAGTCGGAATTTTTTAAAGGTTCTACTTTAGAAACATTCGCCCATGAACGCGAAGATGGGTATAGTCGGGGACGGCCGGGCGCCTCGCCAGGCTTGCGTCAGATCGAACAAGGTGATTTTTTGCAAGTATGAAAACCTCTACGGAAAAGGTGGTCGCGGACCAGCCGGCCACGCCGGCAGAACCGGGACGCGTGCGCGCGGCAGCTACACAGCCCAGTTTTCGCAAGGCTCGGGCGCGGCGCACGTTCGAAGACATTTGCGTGCAGATACGGGCCGAGGTGGGAGAGGGCAGGCTCAAGCCGGGAGATCGCCTGCCAGCCGAACGGGATCTGGCGGAGCAATTCGGCGTCAGCCGCAACGCCGTGCGCGAGGCCTTGCGCAGCCTGGAGGTGGCGGGGGTGGTGCAGTGCCAAAGGGGCGTGGCGGGAGGCGCCTTCATCCGGCACGGCGATCCGGCGATCATCACCCAGGCGGTTCAGGATATGGTGCTGCTCGGGCGGATTTCGGTGGACGGCGTCATCGAGGCGCGCATCCTGCTGATGAACGATGCGCTACGCCTTGCGTGCGAGCGCGCGACCCACGTGGATTTCGACGCGATCGAGCGGGACATCGACCTGATCGCACGCTTGACCGCCAGCGGCGATTTGTCGAGGCGTTCCGAACACATCATCGATTTCTACAGCCTGGTGGCCCGCGCGACGCATAACGAGGTCATCGTGATGCTGGTCGACTCGTTGTCGGAAATCTTCCGGCGCATGCTGGATCGCCTGGGGCCGGATCCTCGCGCGGACCTAGTCGACGTGCGGCGATCCATTCTGGCTCATTTGCGCGCGCGCGATGCCGAGGCGGCCACGCGAGAAATGACCCAGCACCTCGAGCGCCTGAGCCGTGACCTGAGATCGCGCGAGAAGGCGCTGGGCCGCAGGGCGCCTTCCGAGGCCTGAGCGCGGGCCGTCTAAGCGTAGACGTAGCCTTCGAACAGCCGACGCGTGGTCCGGTAGAAGGCCCCTCGCCTGGCGATCCAGCGGCCATGTTCGCGATCGACTTGTGCCGCCACGGTGATCACGCCGGAGGGCATGCCCAGGCGCAGCACGTCGCCTCGCTCGGCGCGCGTCGCGCGATGGACGAGGGTTCCTTCGATGCTGGCGGCTACTGCCGTGCAAAGCGAACCCGTCAGGGGCAGGGCGCGATGCGGCTGGCCATTGGAGATCATCCGCACGGTCAGGTCCATGGCCGAGGCGGGAAGACGTTCTCCCGTCAGGGTCGCGGCGTCGGCCGGCGGCGAAACGAATGCGATCAAGGGTATCAAGGGTTTGCGGCCGGCCTCTTCGGCGCTGCCGCTCAGGCCCATTGCCACGGCCGCATGGCAGCGTATGGACATCAACCGGTCCATGACGTCGCGGTGTTTCTCCAGTTGATCGGGCAGTTCGGTACCGGCCAGGCCGAGCGTGTCGGCATCGACGAACACGCACGCATTGGCGGCGTCGACCAGAGAGACTTCTACGTCGCCGATCCCGGCGATGGCCAGCCGTTGGGAAGGCTGGCCTCCCGGCAGCAGGCGGCCGGTCGATGCGCCGCCGGGATCGAGGAAGTCCAGGCGCACCGGCGCGCCCGTGCCGGCGACGCCGGGGATGGCCAGGTCGCCGTCGACCCGCGCCTTGCCGTTGCGGACCTGGAATGTCGCATGAATGATCTTGCGCGTATTGGTGTTGAAGATGCGGACGGTCGTTTCGCCGTCGCTGGCCTTGACCAACCCCTCGTCAACGGCGAACGGGCCGATTGCGGAGGACATGTTGCCGCAGTTGCCGTTGTAGTCGACGGTGGCCCGCTGCACGCCGACCTGGCCGAAGGTGTAATCCACGTCCGCGTCGGGATGGGACGATGGCCCGACGATGCATACCTTGGACAGCGAGGAAACGCCGCCTCCCATGCCGTTGAGCTGGCGGCCATAGGGGTCGGGCGCCCCCATGGCCGACGTGAATATCGCGTCCCAGCGAGCGGTGTCTTCCGGCAGATCCCGGCGATGGAAGATCAATGCCTTGCTGGTGCCGCCGCGGGCAAAGACCGCCTGGTATCGATTGGGCATGGCGTCGCTCATGGTGGTCATTCGGGTTTGACCCCGGCGGCTTTGACCATCTCCGCCATCTGCGCCGTTTCTTCCTGGATGACGGCGGCGAGTTGCTCGGGGCCGCCGGCGACCAGGCGCAAGGCTTTGGCGTTGATCTGTTTTTCCGAGAAGTCGGGATTGCTGAGTATCTCTTTGACGTCGGCATGGATCTTGTCGACGATCTGCCTGCTGGTGCCATGAGGGGCGAACAGGGCATACCAGATCGAGGCGCGCAGGTAGGGGTAGCCGGACTCCGCGGCGGTCGGCACTTGCGGGAACATGGGCGAGCGTCGGTCGCCGACCACCGCCAGGGCCTTGAGCTTGCCTGCCTTGATCAATTCCCCGGCGACGCCGGCGCTTCCCGTGGTGACTTCGACCTCGCCGCCGACCAGGGCGGTCAAGAGCGGGGCGATGCCGGAATAGGGGACGTGCAGCAGATCCATATCGGCGCGCTGGTTGAATTGCGCGAACAAAAGGTGGGGCTGGCTGCCGTTGCCGAATGAACCGAAGTTGTGTTTTTGCGGTTCCTTCCGGGCCAGTCCGACCAGTTCCTTCAGATTGTCGGCCCGCAGTTTGGGATTGGCGATGATCAGCATGTCGCTTTGCACCATCAATTGCACCGGAGCAAAGCTGCGAATGGGGTCGTAGGGCAGTTTCTTGTACAGGAACGGGTTGGTGGTAATGGTCTGGTTGACGGTGCCCATCAGGGTGTAGCCGTCCGCCGCGGCCTTGGCGACGTATCCGGCGCCTATGAGCGAACCGGCGCCGGCCTTGTTCTCGACGATGACGGGCTGATTCCACTTGCGTGACAGTTCCGCGGCCACGGCACGGGTGAGCACGTCGACGCCCCCGCCTGCGGGGAAGGGGATGACGATCGTGACCATGCGGTTGGGGTAGGTGTCAGCCTGGGCTGGAGGGATGCAAGCCAAGAGTGCCAGCGCCGTGGCGAGAATGGGGTGTCTCATGAATTGGGTCTCCTTTTTTAAATGGTACCTCCTTTTTGTTTTGCATAAAATACTTAAGAAACAGTGCTGTAAGGAAAATGGTGTGTTTCAAACAGATATTTGCTGATAAAAGGTCGATCCTTTACAGCGAGGGCGTGTCGGTCCCTGCCGGTTTGGCCTATGGAGGCCGGGGCACGAGTGAGTCAAGCGAATTTCAGCGCCGCGCCACCAGCGCCGCGCGCAGCCGTTCGCGTTCGTCGGGCGAGGCCTCGACCAGGTAGCGGATGTCGCCGGCGACGGCGGCAGCCACCGGCAGCCCATCACGATAGAGCACGCGGTTGCCCGCCAGCGCGGGTATCTTTTCCCCGGGCAGCAGCACGCCCGCCAGGTTCAGCGGATCGGCGGCGCAGACGCAGGCCAGTTCGCCGCCGGGTTCGCGGCGGCGGATGGCGCGCAGCAGCGGGATGGCCTCGGGCAGCGCGAATTGTTCGCCCGCCAGGCCGGCCACGAAGCGGCCGCCCCGTACGTCGCCGCGGGCCTCCAGGCGGTGAAGCACGGGCAACAGTTCGCGCCACGGCGGCAGCCACCGCGCCTCGCGTTCCAGCAGGCGCCAAAAGACGACGCCGTAGCGGCGCAGGAGGACCTGGGCGATGTGTTCCAGGACCTGCGGATCCGTACGCGTACGTTTGCCGGGGGGCGCGGGGTCGGTGGCGGCGGGCCGGCGCAGCAGCGCCCAGCGGCCGGCCTGGTCCATCTGGTTCGGGGCCGTGCCGTGGCGCGAACGCCGACGCTGGTGGGCGGTGCGCTGGGACGCGGGGACGAGCAGCGCGCGCAGGCCGGCGTAGCTGTCGGCGTTCGCGGCGCCCGCCGCGACCAGTTCGCCCAGCGCCGTTTCCAGTTCATTGGGCAGCAGGCGGGTGTCGCCCAGCAGTTCGTCGAAGAACATCGCGCCGTGGCTGGCCAGTGCCTCGCGCACCCGCTGCGCGCGTGCCGACAATTCGGCCTGCTGGTCCGGCGGCACGAGCGCCTGCCAGGGGCCAAGGTGGCGCCGGGGCAGCAGTACCATGGGCGTGGCGCGCACCGGTCCGGCCGTGGACTTGCCCTGGCTCGCCAGGCGCATCCAGACCACTTTGCCGGCCTGGCTCAACCCGTCCAGCCAGCCGGGCGAGTAGGCGTCGAGCCGCGCCGGCAGGATGTCCGATTCCCAGGCTCCGGCAGCGGCTTCGTAGCCTTCCAACTGGTCGATGACCTGTGGCAGGGAGCCGGGGCCTTGCAGGCGGGCGTCCGGCGCGACGTGTTGCCACGCCAGCAGGAAGCGCATGAAGTCCTGCCGTTCGACCGGCTCGATCTCGCGGCGCAGGCGCTTGATGGTGTAGCGGTGGATACGGGCCAGCAGGTGCCGTTCGCACCATTCTTCCTGCCGTGCCTGCGGGTGGAAGCGGCCGCGCATGACGTAGCCCTCGGCCTCGAGCCGGGCGAGTGCCGCGGCGACGACGGTCTCGGGCAGCCGGAGGTCGGCGGCGATGCGCGGCAGGCCGAGCGGCCCGAATCCGGTCAGCCGCGCGCGCACGACCTCCATCAGGGCGGCATCGGCTTCCCACGGCTCGTCGCATCCTGCGGGCAGGGCGACCTCGGGCTGGGCGCGAGCGCCGGGGTAAACGGCGCGCACGCAGGCCAGGCGCTCGACCGGTACCCACAGGGCGGCGTCGGGTCCCAGGCACAGCCGTGTTGCCCGGCCTTCGTCCGCCAGCGTGCCCAGCCAGTCCTGCCAGCCGTCGTTGGCCGCTGCCTCGGCCTCGGTCACGCAGGCCAGGCTTGCCAGTGCCTCCTGCATTTCATCGGTGCCGCGCACCTGCGGCCAGGCTTCGGCGGCCACTGCTTCGATGGCGCCGGCGTCCAGGGCGCCCAGGTCGTCCGCCGATTCCGGATCGGTCCAGCGGCGAGCCATCACGGCCTGGGTGCGGCGTTCCTCCAGTGGCGCGTCGTCCAGGAAAGCGTAGGGGCGCGCGCTGAGTATCTCCATGGCCAGCGGCGACGGAGTGGGCAGGTCGCGCGCCACCAGCTCGACGTTGCCCTGCTCGATCCGGCGCAGCAGCGCGAGCCAGCCGTCGGCGTCCATCGCCTCGTGCAGGCAGTCGCCGATGGTCTGCGCGACCAGTGGGTGGTCGGGGATCTCGCGTTCCCCGACCACGTTCTCGAGGCAGGCCGCCTGGTCGGGGAAAACCGCGGCCAGCAGGTCGTCGCTTTTCATGCGCTGCAACTGCGGCGCGACCTTGCGGCCGCCCACGTAGCGCGGCAGCGCCAGCGCGGTGGTGGCGTTCCAGCGCCAGCGCACGTTGAACAGCGGTGCGTCCAGCAAGGCCTGCACCAGCAGGTGCTCGGCGGTGTTCGAGCGCAGGTAGCGCCAGACTTCGTCCAGCGGGAAGCTGTGGCTGGTGGACAGCGACAGCACGATGGCGTCCTCGGTGGCCGCGGCCTGCAACTCGAAGTTGAAGCTGCGGCAGAAGCGCTTGCGCAGGGCCAGGCCCCAGGCGCGGTTGAGCCGGCTGCCGAAGGGGGAGTGCACCACCAGCTGCATGCCGCCCGACTCGTCGAAGAAACGTTCCATGACCAGCGTGTCATGGGTGGGCAGCCGGCCCAGCGCCGCTTTCGCGCGCGCCAGGTACTCGACGATCTGGCGCGCTGCCGAGGTGTTCAAGCCGATCTCGTCCATCAGCGCCTGGATGGCGCCCTCGACGTCGGGCGAGGTGTCGCCGGAGCGCGCCAGCAGGCTTTCGACCCTGGCGCGCAGGCGCGAGACGCCGGCCGACAGTTCGTCGCTGCGGCCGGGCGCCTCGCCTAGCCAGAACGGGATGCTGGGCGCGGCGCCGTGCGCGTCCTCCACGCGGACGCGGCCGGCTTCCACGCGCAGGATGCGATAGGACGTGTTGCCCAACTGGAAGACGTCGCCGGCCAGGCTTTCGACCGCGAAGTCCTCGTTGACCGTGCCGACCATCAGCCCTTGCGGTTCCAGCAGCACGGTGTAGTCGGCGTTGTCGGGGATGGTACCGCCCGAGGTGACCGCCGTGAGCTTGCTGCCGCGCCGCCCGCGCAGCGCGCCCGTCACCACGTCGCGGTGGATGTAGGCCGCGCGCACGCCCTGGCGGCCGGTGTAGCCCTCGGCCAGCATGCGCAGCACCGCGTCGTACGCCGGCCGCTCCAGGTCCGCATAGGGCGCCGCGCGCCGCACCAGCGCGTACAGGGCTTCCTCGCTCCATTCCTGGCAGGCGACCTCGGCCACCAGTTGCTGGGCCAGCACGTCCAGCGGCGCGATGGGCACGTGCAGCGCATCCAGCTCGTCGCGCCGCACACAGTCGAGCAGCGCTGCGCATTCGATCAACTCGTCGCGCGAGGTCGGGAACAGGCGTCCCTTGGGGATGCCGCCCACGTGGTGGCCCGAGCGGCCCACCCGTTGCAGGAAGGCGGATATCGTGCGCGGCGAGCCGACCTGGCAGACCAGGTCGACGTCGCCGATGTCTATGCCCAGTTCCAGCGAGGCGGTGGCGACCAGCACGCGCAGTTCGCCGCGCTTGAGCCGTTGTTCGGCGTCGAGCCGGTGTTCCTTGGCCAGGCTGCCGTGGTGGGCGGCCACCGCTTCCTCGCCCAGGCGGTCGGCCAGGTGGCGGGCAGCGCGTTCTGCCATGCGGCGGGTGTTGACGAAGACCAGCGTGGTGCGGTGCTGCCCCACCAGTTCGGCCATGCGGTCGTACACGCGGTCCCAGACATCGGTGGCCATGACGGCCTCCAGGGGGACGGGCGGCAGCTCCAGGTCCAGGTCGCGGCGCCGCACGTGTCCGACGTCGACGATCGCGCAGTCGTCCGCGTGGGCCGGCCCGGCCAGGAAGCGTGCCACGGCCGACAGTGGCTTCTGCGTGGCCGAGAGCCCGATGCGGACGGGACGCCTGCCGCACAGGGCGTCAAGCCGTTCCAGCGTGAGGGCCAGGTGGCTGCCCCGTTTGTTGCCCGCCATGGCGTGGATTTCGTCCACGATCACGGTGCGCACGTCGGCGAGCATGCGGCGCCCGCCGTCCGAACCCAGCAGCACATACAGCGATTCGGGCGTCGTCACCAGGATGTGCGGCGGCCGCTTGCGCATCGCCTGCCTGGCCTGCGCCTCGGTGTCGCCAGTGCGCACGGCGGTACGGATGCCCGGGTCGGGCAGGCCCATGCGGTCGAGTTCCGCGGCGATGCCTTCGAGCGGCGCCTGCAGGTTGACGCGGATATCGTTCGACAGCGCCTTCAGCGGCGAGACGTACACGACCATGGTGGCGTCCGGCAGCGCGCCGCCGGCGTCCACGCCCATTCGCACCAGCTCGTCGATGGCGGCCAGGAAGGCGGTCAGCGTCTTGCCGGAACCGGTGGGGGCGGCCACGAGCGTCGAACGGCCGGCGCGGATATGCGGCCAGGCGCGGCGCTGGGCTTCCGTCGCCGAGCCGAACGCCTGGCGGAACCAGGCGGCCACGGCCGGATGGAAGCCGTGCAAAGCGTCGACGGGGTGGCGGGCGATGGTCATGCCTGACTATATGGGGACGGCGCCGTGCATCGCAACCGCGGGCGCGGCGTGACGCATGAACATCTTGGAGACAAGGCGGGGTTCCTAGAAAACCCTAACTGTTTATAAAAACATACTGTATGTGTGTTAGAGTGAGTGCAGGAGCCATGAGCCGGCATGAACCGGCCGCGGCGGGCGACCCAGAACATCGTCAGGAGACAAAAGCATGAAAGGCGTCCTTTTCCCATCGCGGCTCGCGCTCGCCTTGACGTTGGTGCTGGGCACCGCGGCGGCCCACGGGCAGGCGGCGGGCAAGTCGGAGGGGGGTTACCCCTCCCGGCTCATCCGGATCGTCGTGCCCTATACGCCGGGCACGAGCGCCGACACGCTGTCCCGCCTGCTGTCCGAGAAGCTGGCGGCGCGGCTGGGCCAGAGCGTCGTGGTCGAGAACAAGCCCGGCGCGGCGGCCGCCATCGGCACCGCCTACGTGGCCAAGGCCGCGCCCGACGGCTACACGTTGATGATGTCCCTGAACACGCATGTCATCACCCCGGCTTCGCGCAAGACGCCCTACGATCCGGTCAAGGATTTCGCGCCCATCGGGCAGATCGCCTCGGGCCAGATGCTGATCCTGACGCACCCGTCCGTGCCGGCCAAGACCTTTCCGGAATTCGTCGCCTATTTGAAGAAAATGGGCGACGAGGTCAGCTACAGTTCGCCGGGCCCGGGCTCGACCACCCATCTGTATTCCCTGGTGCTGCAGGACATGTTGGGAACGAAGATGCGCCACATCCCGGCCAATGGCATGGGCGTGGCGGCCATGGACGTCATGCAGAACAGCTCGACCATGCTGATCAGCACGGTCGAGGCCTCGCGCGCGAACGTGGCCTCGGGCAAGCTCAAGCCCATGGCCCAGACCGGCAGGCTGCGTTCGCAACTGGTGCCCGATCTGCCCACGGTGGCCGAGTCGGGATATCCCGACTACGACCTGTCGATCTGGGTGGGCATGTACGCGCCGGCCGGCACGCCCAAGGCCATCGTCCAGCGCCTGCACGACGAGATCGGCGCGATCATGGGGGCGCCGCAGATGCGCAAGGACCTGCTCGAGAAGGGCTATGACGTCGTATTGACTTCGCCCGAGGAATTCGCGGAACTGAACCGCAAGGAATTCGCCCGCTGGAAGGACGTGGTCGCGCGCCACGGCCTGCAGGCGGAGTAGGCGTCAGCGCGGCTTGCGCGCGGACCGGCGCGGGGGGCGGGTGGCGACGATGGCATCCAGTCCCGCGAACGCATAGGTCTTCAGGTGCGCGGCCAGGTCCGCCGCCGGCTGCTGGAACAGTGCCTGGATGGGGCTGTTCATGTCGCGGTGGACGATCAGCAGCACCATGCAGGGCGCCATGACGCTCAGCACGCACCGGGTCAGCGCCGGGTCCCCGGCGGGGATGCCGGTGATCTCGCCGATGATGGCGCTGATGAGCCCGAACTTCGGCAGGGCCTCGGCCTCGATGATGCCGTCCAGGTGGGGCGAGGGCGCCAGCACCTCGCGTGCCCACAGGCGGATGTGCCAGCTGTCGGCATTGAGCAGGCTGGCCGTCAGTCCGTCCAGGAATTCCTCGAGCTTGCGCCGCGGGGGCTGGGCGCTGTGCGCCAGGCGCGTCAGGTAGTCCAGGCTGATCAGATGCTTGTGGACTTCCTTCAATAAAGCCAGGTAGAGACCGTCGCGGCTGCCGAAGTGGTAGTTGACCGCGGCCATGTTGCATTGTGCCCGCTCGCAGATGGCTTTGCTGGTGGTGTCCGCGTAGCCCCGCTCGGCGAACAGTTGCCCGGCGGTCTCCAGGATGCGGGCGCGGGTGGCTTCGCCGTCCATGCGTGGAGAGCGGGCGGGGATCGACGGTCGGGACGTGACGGCCATGCGGGAAGGCGCCGGGGACGCGGGAGTGGGCATGTAAAAATCATACATCAAATTGAAATTTGAGTTATATAATTTGCCGACCGACGGTTTCCAAGGGCGGCGGCGATGAAGAAGGTGCTGGCAGGGGGCGTGCTGGTGGCGGCGGTGCTGGCGGGGGCTGCGTGGTATGTCTTGCGCCCGGCGCCCGCACAGGATGGCTTGACGCTATACGGCAACGTCGATATCCGGCAGGTGACGCTGGCGTTCGACGGCAGCGACAGGGTGGTCCGGATGCGGGTCGAGGAAGGCGACCGCGTCAAGGCCGGCGACGTCCTGGCGGTGCTGGATGACCGTTCGCTGCGTTTGCAGGAGGTCCAGGCCCGCGCGCGTATCGCGGTGCAGGAGCAGGCGCTGCTGCGGCTGCGCAACGGCACCCGGCCCGAGGAAGTGGCGCAGGCGCAGGCACAGGTGGCGTCGGCCCAGGCCGAGGTCGAACTGGCGCAGCAGCAGCTCGCGCGCCTCCGGGGCATCGCCGCGAACACCGGCGGACGCGGGGTCAGCCAGCAGGACCTGGACAATGCCGAATCGCGCCTGCGGGTGGCGCGCGCACAATGGGACAGCCGCAGCAAGGGACTGCAACTTGCGCGTGTCGGACCGCGCAGGGAAGACATCGCGCAGGCCGAGGCGCAACTGGAGGTGTCGCGGGCCGAGCTGGCGCTGGTCGCCTACCGCCTGGAGCAGACCGAACTGAAGGCGCCGGCCGACGCCGTCGTGCGCGCCCGGCTGCTGGAACCCGGCGACATGGCCTCGCCCCAGCGTCCCGCCTATACGTTGGCGATCGCCGATCCCAAGTGGGTGCGTGTCTATGTGTCGGAGCCGCAACTGGGACGCGTCAGGCCGGGCATGGCGGCCGAGGTATTCACCGACAGCCAGCCCGACCGGCCCATCGCCGGACGTATCGGCTACATCTCGTCGGTGGCCGAATTCACGCCCAGGAACGTGCAGACCGAGGAGTTGCGGACCAGCCTGGTCTACGAGATGCGTGTGCTCGTGGACGACCCGCAGGACCGGCTGCGGCTGGGCATGCCGGCCACCGTGCGCATCGCGCCGGACCGGCGGGACGACGGAGCACCGGCCAGATGAGCGAGGCCGCCGTCGTCGTGGCGCGCGGCGTGCGCAAGCGTTTTCCGGCCGCGCGCGGGGGAAGCGAGGTCGTGGCGCTGGACGGCATCTCGCTGGACGCGCCCGCGGGCGCGCTGACCGCGCTGGTCGGGCCGGACGGGGCGGGCAAGACGACCTTGCTGCGCCTGGTCGCGGGGCTGATGAAGGCCGAGGGACAACTGCGGGTGCTGGACATCGACGTCGCCGCGGATCCCCAGGCCGTGCAGAACCGCATCAGCTACATGCCGCAGCGCTTCGGCCTGTACGAGGACCTGAGCGTGCAGGAGAACCTGGACCTGTACGCGGACCTGCATGGCGTGCCCCGGCAACGGCGGGGCGAGCGCTATGCGCGCCTGCTGGAGATGACCGATCTCGGCCGGTTCACCGCCCGCCCGGCGGGCAAGTTGTCCGGCGGCATGAAGCAGAAGCTGGGGCTGGCCTGCACGCTGGTCCGGTCGCCGGAACTGCTGCTGCTGGACGAGCCCACGGTGGGCGTGGATCCCCTGTCGCGCCGGGAGCTTTGGGAGATCGTCCGGCAACTGGTCGACGACGAGCGCCTGTCCGTGATCGTCAGCACCACCTATCTGGACGAGGCCGAGCGCTGCGCCCGCGTGTTCGTGCTGCATGAAGGCAGGCTGCTGGCGCAGGGTGGGCCCGAGGATATCCGCCGGCCCGCGCGCGGGCTGTGCTTCGTGGCGGCGCCGCCGCCGGGCGAGCCGGCCCGGCTGCTGCAGGCGCGCCTGCTGGACGACACGGCCCGCGTCATCGATGCCGTGCCAGAGGGGGGAGAGGTGCGCGTGATCCGTCGCCCGGCGGCGCGGGGCGAACCCGCGCAAGAGCCAGGACGCTCCCTGGCCTGGCGGCCGGTCGCGGCCAGGTTGGAAGACGGCTTCATGGTGCTGCTTCGAGAACGCCGGCCGGAAGCCGAGGCAGCGCCGTTGCCCGTGCCGAGCGCGACGGCCGCCAGCGGCGAAGCCATCATCGAGGTCCGCGACCTGGTGCGCAAGTTCGGCGATTTCGTCGCCGTGGACCGCACCAGCTTCACGGTGAACAAGGGCGAGATATTCGGCCTGCTCGGCCCCAATGGCGCGGGCAAGACGACGACCTTCCGCATGCTGTGCGGACTGCTGCCCGCCAGCAGCGGTTTCCTGCGCGTGGCGGGCGTGGACCTGCGTACGGCGCCGGCGCGGGCCCGGCGCCGCGTCGGCTACGTGTCGCAGCGGTTCGCGCTGTACGGCAACCTGAGCGTGATGGAAAACCTGACGTTCTTCGGCAGCGCCTACGGCCTGCATGGCGAGCGCCTGCGCGCGCGCATCGCGGCGGTGCTGGCGCAGTTCGGGCTCGAAACCCAGGCACGAGCGGCCAGCGGACGCCTGCCGGGCGGCTACAAGCAACGGCTGGCGATGGCGGTCGGCCTGCTGCACGAGCCCGACATCCTGTTCCTGGACGAGCCCACCAGCGGCGCCGACGCGCTGGCGCGGCGCGAGTTCTGGCGCCGGATCACGACGCTGGCCGCCGACGGCACCACCATCGTGGTGACCACGCATTTCATGGAAGAGGCCGAGTACTGCGATCGCATCGTCATTCAGGATGCCGGGCGGCTGCTGGCGCTGGGCACGCCGCAGCAGGTGCGCAAACAGGCGGGCGAGACGGCCGCGCATCGCATGAACATGGAAGAGGCATTCATCGGCATCGTCGAGCGTGGCCGCAGGCAGGAGACCGCGGAGGCCACGGCATGAGCGAATCCCGGTCCGGCGGCTTCTGGCGGCGCCTGGTCTCGCTGACGCGCAAGGAAGTGCGGCAGTTGCTGCGTGATCGCGCCAACCTGATGATGGGCATCGCGCTGCCCATCGTCCTGATCCTGATCTTCGGCTATGGATTGTCGCTGGATGTCCGGAACGCGCCCGTGGCGGTGGTGCTGGACGATGCCTCGCCGGTCGCGCGCGACGTGGTGGCCGGGCTGTCCACGCCGGGCTACCTGGCGCCCCGCGTGGTGGGCTCGGCGCACGAGGCCTACGCGCTGATGCGCGCGCGGGAGGTGGATGCCGCCGTGCTGGTGCCGGCGGATTTCTCGCGGCGGCTGGCCGCCGGCGACGCGCAGGTGCAGGTCCTGCTGCAAGGCGCGGACGCCAGCCGCGCGACCATGATACGCGGCTACGTCGCCGGCGCGCTGGCCTCGTGGAGCCAGAAGCGGGCCGACCGCGGCGAGGCTGCGGGGCCGGGCGCGGGCCGGGTCCAGGTGGTCGACCGCATGTGGTTCAACGCCGCCAACGACAGCACGTGGTACCTCGTGCCCGGGCTGATCGTGCTGATCATGACGCTGGTGGGGGCCTTCCTGACGGCGCTCGTCATGGCGCGCGAGTGGGAACGGGGTACGCTGGAGTCGCTGTTCGTCACGCCGGTGCGGCCGGTGGAAGTGCTGCTGGCCAAGATCATTCCCTATTTCTGCGTGGGAATGATCGGGCTGGCGCTGTGCCTGGCCGCCGCGGCCTTCCTGTTCCACGTGCCCATGTACGGATCGCTGCCGGTCCTGCTGTTCAGCGCCATGTTGTATCTGCTGGTCGCGCTGGGCATAGGCCTGGTGATCTCGTCGGTGACCCGCAACCAGTTCCTGGCCAGCCAGGTGGCCCTGATCGCCAGCTTCCTGCCGGCCCTGATGCTGTCCGGATTCATGTTCGACCTGCGCAACGTGCCGACGGCCATACGGGTGATCGGGCAGATCCTGCCCGCCACCTATTTCATGGAGTTGATCAAGTCGCTGTTCCTGGCCGGGAACAACTGGCCGCTGGTGGCCAGGAACTGCGCCATCCTGGCGGCTTACGCCGTCGTGCTGCTGGGCGTGGCGCGCCTGGTCACGCGCAAGAGGCTGGACTGACGCATGGATGCCTTCATCGACTTCTGGCGACGCCTGGCCCAGCTGTGCCGCAAGGAACTGCTGGCCATCCTGAAGGATCCCGCCAACCGGGCGATCCTGGTCGTTCCCGCCTTGCTCCAGAGCGTCGTGTTCGGCTATGCCGCGACCTACAACCTGACCAACGTGCCATACGCCGTGCTGGACCAGAGCCAGGGCGCGGCGTCGGCCCGGCTGCTGGCACGCCTGGACGGCACCGGGGTCTTCCATCGCGTCGCCACGCTGACCGCGCCCCGCGACATCGCGCGCGTGGTGGATGCCGGCGACGCCCTGCTGGTCCTGCAATTCGGGCCGGACTTCGAGGCCCGGCTGGCCCAGGGGCAGGAGGCCCCCTTGCAGGTCATCCTGGATGGCCGCAACTCGACCACCGCCGGCCAGGCATCGGCCCACGTCGCCGAGATCGTGGCGGCCTACAACGCCGAACTGCGCGGCGGTGGGATGCCGGTCACCGCCGTGCCGCGCGTCTGGTACAACCCCAACCTCGAGACGCGCTGGAACATCATGCCGGCCCTGATCGCCGCGCTCAGCATGATGCAGACCCTGATGCTGACCGCGCTCTCGGTCGCGCGCGAGCGCGAACAGGGCACGTTCGACCAGTTGCTCGTGACGCCCTATACGCCCATGGAGATCATGCTCGGGAAGGCCGTTCCGCCGGTGCTGATCGGCCTCGTGCAATCGTCCATCATTCTTTGCGTCGCGCTGTTCTGGTTCCGCATTCCCATGGCCGGGTCGCTGGCGACGCTTTACGCGGGACTGGCGATCTTCACCGTGGCCTGCGTGGGAATCGGGCTGTCCATCTCGGCCGTCTCGGTCAACATGCAGCAGGCCATGCTCTACACCTTCGTGCTGATCATGCCGCTGATGCTGTTGTCGGGACTGGCCACGCCGGTGCGCAACATGCCCGATCCCCTGCAGGTCGCTACCCTGGCGAATCCGCTGCGCTTCGCCATCGACCTCGTGCAGCGCGTGTACCTGGAGGGCGCGGGCCTGCCGTCGCTGTGGCGCAACCTCGTGCCCATGTTCGTCCTGGGCGCGCTCACATTGCCGCTGGCGGCGTGGCTGTTCCGCCATCGTCTGGTTTGACTGGAGGCCAAGCATGGCATGCGATCCGATCCGCCGGCCCGGGACCCGTTTTTTCCTGCAGGCGACCTTGCTCGTGTCGTGCCTGGGCGGTTGCGCGGCCGTGGGGCCGGACTTCACGGCGCCCGCCCCCGCGCAGCCCGCGGACTGGAACAGCTGGCGCGGCGCTCCCGAGGCCTTGCGCGATCCCGTCTCCACGGCGGCGCCATCGGAGCGCTGGTGGGAAACCTTCCAGGATGCGAGGCTGGACGCGCTGCTGGCGCAGGCACGCGAGGCGAGCCCGGACCTGCGGACCGCGGCGCTGCGTTTCGCGCAAAGCCGGCTCATGCGGCAGACCGTGGCCGCGCAGCGCGGGCCGGACGTGGGCTTGTCGGCGGGCGTGTCGCGCCAGCGCCAGAGCGAGTACGGCGCCGGCACCCGCCTGCTGGACGCGATCGCGCCCGACAACCGCGAGCAGCTCGTCTCGGTGCTGAGCGACCCGTTCACGCTGTACCAGGCGGGCTTCGACATGTCCTGGGAAATCGACTTGTGGGGCCGGGTCGCACGTTCGATCGAGGCGGCCGATGCCGACGTGGACGCATCGGCGGCGGCGCTGGCGCAGGCGCGGCTGTCGGTGGCCAGCGAGATCGCGCGCGACTATTTCGAACTGCGCGGCATCCAGGCGCAATTGCAATGGTTGCAGGAGGATATCGCCGCGGCGCGGGAGTCCCTGGACATCTTGCAGGCGCGGCGGGACGGCGGGCAGATCGATGCGCTGGACGTGTCGCGGCAACAGGCGTTGCTGGCCGACCTGACCGGCCGGCTGGCGCCGCTGCGCGCGCAGGAGGCCGCGGCGGCCAACCGCATTGGGTTCCTGGCCGGCCAGCCTCCCGGGGCGCTGCGGGACATGCTGGCGGAAACCCGGGACACGGACGCCCCCATGCCCGATTTGGCACTGGGGCTGCCTTCCGAGGTCGCGCTGCGCCGGCCCGACATACGGGCGGCCGAAGCGCGGCTGCATGCGGCCACGGCCGACATCGGCATCGCGACGGCCGACCTGTATCCGCGCATCGTGCTGGGCGCGAGTTTCGGCTACGAGTCGTTCAAGGACGGCAGGTTCGGCGAATGGGGCAGCCGGCGCTGGTCGGTCGGTCCCAGCCTGTCGTTGCCGCTGTTCGACCGGGGGCGGCGACGCTCCACCGTGGCGCTGCGCGAACTGGCGCAGCAGGAGGCGGCGGTGTCCTACCAGCAGACGGTGTTGCGGGCGTGGCAGGAGATCGACGATGCCCTGACCGGGTACGGCGCCGAACGCCGGCGCAATATCGAGCTGCGCCGCAGGCTGCGCGCCAGCAGCGACGCTCTCGAACTGGCCCGGGCCCGCCACGCCGGCGGGATGACCGATTTCCTGCCGGAACTCGACGCCCGGCGCACCTTGTCGCAAGCCAGGCGCGACCTGGCGCAGAGCGACAGTCAACTGCGTATCGGGCTGGTCGCGATCTACAAGGCCATAGGCGGGGGCGGGCAGGTGGCGCCGGGCGTCCCCGCCACTGACTGCGACATCTGTTACGAATCCGCGACCCCGCGCCCCGCGTGCGTTCCGGCCCGGCGGCGGGGTGCGGCCTTTCCATCCCCTATTGCCAGATGCCACGCGCCGCCTTAATTTGGAGCCATCGGGGCGCCCCGAGCAAGGACAAGGACCATGATCTATCGCAAACCGTCCAACGCCATGTGGATCGACGCGGTCAGGCTGCTGGAGCAGGCGGACAACCTGCACCGCCAATTCTTCCGTCCGGGCCACGGCGGCCCGCAGGGGCCCACCTGGGAACCCCCCATCGACATCTTCGAGACCGGCCGGGCGTTGTCCGTGCTGGTCGCGCTGCCCGGCGTCGCGCCCGACCAGGTCCAGGTGCTGATCGACGGGCCGACGCTTACCGTGGTGGGCGAACGCCCCTTGCCGGCGCCGGCCGAGGCCCACATCCGCCGCATAGAAATTCCCTACGGCCGCTTCGAGCGGCGCATCGCGCTGCCGCCGGGCGCGTTCGAAATCCGGGAGCACAGGATGGTGGACGGCTGCCTCCTGCTGACCCTGCTCAAGCTGGGATAGACCGGCGGCACGCCGCAACTCGAACCGGGGACAGGTAAGAAGCCATGGCAAACGAATTTCGAGACCAACAATCGGGGCAGGAACGGCAGGAGGCGCAGGGTGCGCAGCCCGCGGGCCAGGGGCCGGTGCCATCGATCGCGCTGCCGTCGGACGCGTTGACGCTGGTCCCGGTGCGCAATCTCGTGCTTTTCCCGGGATTGGTGGCGCCCATTTCCATCGGCCGCGACAGCACCGTGCGCGGCGCGCAGGAGGCCGCACGGGCCGGCCGCCAGGTGGGAGTCGTGCTGCAGCGCGACCCGGAGGCCGAGGAGCTGGGCGACGGCGACCTCCATCCCATGGGGACGGTGGCCAACGTCATGCGCTACGTGACCACGCCCGACGGCACGCACCACGTCATCTGCCAGGGCGTGCAGCGTTTCCGCATCATCGAGCTGCTGCAGGGCTATCCGTTCATGGTGGCGCGGGTCCAGCGCTTCGAGGATCCGGATATCATGACCTCGGACATCGAGGCGCGCCTGATCCAGCTCAAGGCGCGCGCGCTGGACATCCTGCAACTGTTGCCGCAGGCGCCGGCGGAACTGGCGGGCTCCATCCAGAACATGACCTCGGCGCCGCTGCTGACGGATTTCATCGCCGGGCTGATGGAGATCCGGCCGGAGGAAAAGCAGGACGTGCTCGAGACCGTGGACGTCGTTGCCCGGGCCGACAAGGTGCTGGCCCTGATGATGCACCAGATCGAGGTGCTGCGCATCAGCCGCGACATCGACCAGCAGACCAAGGCGCGCTTCGAGGATCGCCAGCGCGAGGTCATGCTGCGCGAGCAGCTCAAGACCATCCAGCAGGAACTGGGCGAGGCCGAGGGCAACAGCGCCGAACTGGCGGAGCTGGGCGAGCGCATCGCCAAGGCCGGCATGCCGGAAGAGGCCGAGAAGCAGGCGCGCAAGGAGCTCAAGCGGCTGGAGGGCATACCCGAGGCATCGGGCGAGTACTCGATGATCCGCACCTACCTGGATTGGCTGATCGAGCTGCCCTGGTCGGTATCCACCGAGGACCGCATCGACATCGCCGAGGCCCGGCGGATCCTGGACGAGGACCACTACGGGCTCGACAAGATCAAGCGCCGCATCCTGGAGTACCTGGCCGTGCGCAAGCTCAATCCCACCGGCAAGAGTCCGGTGCTGTGCTTTGCGGGGCCGCCGGGAGTGGGCAAGACTTCGCTGGGCCAGAGCATCGCCAAGGCCACGGGACGCAAGTTCGTGCGGCTGAGCCTGGGCGGCGTGCACGACGAGGCCGAGATACGCGGCCATCGGCGCACCTACATCGGCGCGTTGCCGGGCAACGTGATCCAGGCCATCCACAAGGCCGGTTCGAACAACTGCGTGATGATGCTGGACGAGGTGGACAAGCTGGGCGCCAGCGCCCAGGGCGATCCCGCCGCGGCGCTGCTCGAGGTGCTCGATCCCGAGCAGCACGATACCTTCCGCGACAACTACCTGGGCGTGCCCTTCGATCTTTCCAGGGTGCTGTTCATCGCGACGGCCAACGTGCTCGACGGCATTCCCGGGCCGCTGCGCGACCGCATGGAAGTCATCACGCTGCCGGGCTACACCGAGGAAGAGAAGGCCCAGATCGCGCGCCGCTACCTGGTGCCGCGCCAGCTCGAGGCCAATGGCCTCGCGCCCACGCAGTGCGAGATCACCGACGCGGCCATCCACGAGGTGATCAACGGCTATACCCGCGAAGCCGGCGTGCGCAATCTCGAGCGCGAGATCGGCAGTACCTTCCGCCATGCCGCCATGAGCGTCGCCGAAGGGACGGCGCAGCACGTGCGCATCGACGTGGACGAGGTCCATGCGATCCTGGGCGCGCCACGCTTCGAAAGCGAGATCGCCATGCGTACCGGCCTGGCGGGCGTGGCTACCGGGCTGGCCTGGACGCCGGTCGGCGGCGACATCCTGTTCATCGAGGCCAGCCGCACGCCGGGCAACGGCAGGCTGATCCTGACCGGACAACTGGGCGAGGTCATGCGCGAGAGCGTGCAGGCGGCGTTGACGCTGCTCAAGGGCCGTGCGGCCTCCTTGAATGTCGATCCCGCGCTGTTCGAGCACAGCGACATCCACGTCCATGTTCCGGCGGGCGCGATTCCCAAGGACGGCCCCAGCGCCGGCGTGGCGATGTTCGTCGCGCTGACGTCGCTGATGACCAATACGCCGGTCCCCTCGGACCGGGCGATGACGGGCGAGATCAGCCTGCGCGGACTGGTCCTGCCGGTCGGGGGCATCAAGGAAAAGGTGCTGGCCGCGTTGCGGACCGGCATCAAGACCGTGCTGTTGCCGGCGCGCAACCGCAAGGACGTCGACGACATCCCGGAGGAATCCCGCAAGCAGCTCCAGTTCATTTTCCTGGAGACGGTCGAGGACGCGATCCGCGCGGTGAGCCAGGCCGGCAAGCCGGGGGAGACGACGGCCGGCTGATGGCCTGATGTCATTCGTCGGCTGGCAGTGTCGATTCGTCGGCAGGGATTGCGGTGCCCGCATCCTGACAAATAAGATCGTTCGCGTACGACAAACGCACGGTTGCGTTCGTTTGTCGAGTTCTCGCGCATGGGACCCGTACGCACATGACGACGTATCCGCATTCCCCGACGGCCGCCGGCAACGAAGGCGCTTGCAGGCGGCCGTTCCGTCTGGACCTCCTGGCGGCGGCGACGCTGGCCGCCCTGTCGTCGCTGGCCGGTACCGTGCAGGCCCAGGTCGTCCACGACTACCGGGGCGCCGATGGCTCCTGCTGCCATGACCACAACGGCTCGGACGGCGGCAATGGCGCGGATTTCGTCGGCGCGTCCGATTCGTCGCTGAACGTCTCGGTCGGCGCCGGCACCGCGGTCTTCGTGGACGTGAGCGGCGGCCATGGCGGCGACAGCGAGGGTTCCACCGACCCGGGCGATACGAACTACAACCACTGGGGCGGCAACGGCGGGGAGGGCGCGACGCTGGGCTACAACCTGCTGGACAGCACCCTGCGCAGCGGCGGAGCCGGGCTGCGCGCCGCCTCGCATGGCGGCGACGGAGGCAGGTGGGCGATGCAGAGCGGGGGGCGGCGCTACGGCGAGGGCGGAGACGGCCACGACGCGAGCGTGGTGGTCTCGGGCACCGGCATCACGGCCGGGACCTATGGCATATGGGTCGATTCCCTGGGCGGCGCGGGCCAGGAACCCTCGATCCGCGACATCCTGCCGTCCGGCGATTCCGGGCGCGGCGGCAATGCGGGCGCGGCCAGCGTGAACCTGAGCTATGGAACGTCCGTGACCGTGTCCGGCGGCACGGGGCAGTCGGAGACCGCCGGCGTGCTGGCCCAGTCCGTCGGGGGCCGGGGCGGGGACGGTTTTCACGGCGGCGTCGGCGGCGGACACAGCACGGCAGGGCAGGGCGGCGACACCGGCGATGTCAGCGTCAGCATCGACGGCAGCAGTTCCATCACCACCGACGGCACGGGAACGGCAGGCGTGATCGCGCGCACCCAGGGCGGCCGGGGCGGAGGCGCGGAAGGAAGCGACGAGGGCGAACCCGCCCAGGACGTGCGCGCCAATCGCGGTGGAAACGCCGGGCATGTCACCGTCTTGAACGCGGGCGCCATCACGACGCACGGCACGGCGTCCGCCGCCATCCTGGCCAGCAGCCAGGGCGGCAGGGGGGGCGATGGCGGGGCCGGCTCCTGGTCGTCAGGACATGACGGCGGCGACGGCGGGTCGGCCAGCGGCGTCACCATCGCCAATTCGGGCCGGATCGCCACCTACGGCGATTATTCCAACGGCATCCAGGTCCGGGTCGCGGGCGGCGACGGCGGCAAGGGCGGCGATGGCGGGCTGTCGGGCCACAGCGGCAGCGGCGGTTCCGGCGGCGGCGTGGGCGCGCTGGCCTACGACATCACCAACAGCGGTTCGATCGCGATCGCCGGCGCGGGCGCCGAGGACGATGACGGGACCACGGGCACGGGATCCTTCGGCATCGTCGCCCAGGCGTCCGGCGGCGAGGGCGGCGCGGGCGCCGAGGCGGCCGGGTGGTTCGTCGTGGGCGGCAACGGCGGCGGCGGGGGCAATGGCGGCGCCGGCCGCGTGACCAATACCGGCAGCATTTCCACCACGCGCGACCAGAGCGGCGCGGTGCTCATGCAAAGCGCCGGCGGTGGCGGCGGCGTGGGCGGCGATGCCGACAGCACCGGCCTGATCGTGTCGATGGCGATAGGCGGCCGGGGCGGCGTCGCGGGCGATGGCGGCGACTTGTCGCTGACCTCGTCCGGACGGATCGCCACGCAGGGCGCGGGCTCCACCGGCGTGATGCTGCAAAGCATAGGCGGGGGCGGCGGGCACGGCGGATCGGCCAAGGCGGCCTCGGTGGGCGTGCTGGTCGGCGTCGCGCTGTCCACCGGCGGAGACGGCGGCGCGGGCGGGACGGGCGGGCACGTCGCCATCGGGCTCGGTCCGGGCGGCTCGGTCACGACCTCGGGGGCCCTCAGCAGCGCGGTGGTCGGCCGGTCGGTCGGAGGCGGAGGCGGCAACGGCGCGTTCGCCGAGTCCGTGCAGGCGACCATCGCGCCGGAACTGGGGCCGGACATCCCGTCGGGCACGGCCAGCATCCAGGTCACGGTGGGCGGTCGCGGCGCCTCGGCGGGTAACGCCGGGGAGGTCGACATCGCCAATGCCGGCTCGGTGGCCACCTCGGGGCACGAGAGCCACGGCATCTTCGCGCAAAGCAGCGGCGGCGGTGGCGGCAGCGGCGGCGTGGCGGCCGCGCCGCTGCGGCCGACGACGATAGGCGCGTCCAGCTTCACCATCAGCTACGGCGTCACGACCGGGGGCGAGGGCGGCAGCGGCGGGCACGGCGGGGCGATCTCGGTACACAACCAGAGCGGCGGCGCGATCACCACCGCCGGCGACCATGCCGTGGCCGTGCTGGCGCAGAGCGTGGGCGGCGGGGGCGGCAACGGCGGCCTCGTCCAGCAGGAGACCGAGCGTTCGTTCGAACCTGTGGTCGGGTCGCCCACCGCATTCCTGGAGACGTTGGCCAAGGTTTCCGAATGGCTGGAGGAAGCGCCCAGCTCGATCTCGTTCGGAGGGCTGAGCTACGCGCTCGATACCCGGGTCGGCGGCAACGGCGGGAGTGGCGGCAATGGCGGCAACGTCGCCGTCGCCAACGACGGCGCCATCGCGACGCAGGGCCTGGCGTCGGCGGGCATCATTGCGCAAAGCATCGCCGGCAGCGGCGGGCGGTCCGGGGCCATCGGCTCGGCCGGGGCATCCAGCCTGCTGTCCGCGATCGACACCTTGCTGAAGGCCGCCAACGAAGGCGTCAGCAACGTGGTTTCCCTGGCGCCTTCGATAGGCACCAATCTGTCGGTGGGCGGGAATGCCGGCGATGGCGGGCAGGGGGGCACGGTGCAGGTGGCCAACACCGGCACGGTCTCGACCGCCGGCAAGGCCGCGGCCGCCATCCTGGCGCAAAGCGTGGGCGGCGGCGGGGGCGTGGGCACGGTCTCGGAACAGGACCTGGCCGAACTGGTGAAAGCGCACGGCGGCGACCAGGCCGCCGAGATCCTGGAGAAGATCGACCAGATCGCCGAACTCCTGGCGTCCAAGGGCATGTCCCTGACCCGCAACATCAACGTGACCGTGGGCGGCGGCGGAGGGGGCGGCGGCAATGGCGGCCTGGCCACGGTCGATGCCAGCGCGGCGGGCAGCGTGGTGGCGACGAGGGGCGACCATGCGCCCGGCATCGTGGCGCAAAGCGTGGGCGGGGGCGGTGGCAAGGCCGAGGTGTCGAGCTTCCTGGTCGGGGCCGGCGGGCTGGCCACGCCGGCCGGACAGACGGAAGCGCCGCTGACGATCACGATGGGAGGCAGCCGGACCCTGCCGGGCTTCATGTCGGAGGCGGCGGTGATGAGCGGTGGCGGTGCCTCGGTCACGACGAGACAGGTCCGTACCCAGGGCGACGATGCGCCGGCGGTGATCGCGCAGAGCGTGAGCGGCGGGGGCGGACTGGCCTCGATCAGCATCGACGGCCTGGACGCGGCGGGGCTGGGAGCCGGGCACGCGGCACAGGCGCCGGTCATTTCGCTGGGCGGGAAGATCAGCGTGGTGGGCGGGTTCTCGATTCCCCCTGTCTATGCCGGCGACGCGACGGTCACCACGACCGGCGGCAACATCGTCACGTCCGGCACGCTGTCCCATGGCGTGATGGCCCAGAGCATAGGCGGCGGGGGCGGAGCGGCGACGCTGGCCACCAGCGCCGCCGCGGCGCCGATGCTGGCGCCGGCGCAAGTGACGCTGGGCATGGATGCGTCGAACCAGGAAGCCGTGCGGACCGACGGCGGACACGTTTCCGTGACCACCGGCAAATACGACGAAGGGGCGAGCACGATCACCCATACGATGGTCCAGACCTCGGGCGACCTGGCCTTCGGCGTGCTGGCGCAAAGCGTGGGCGCGGGTGGCGGCTACGTGGGCCTGTTGAGTGGCGGGCAGGCGCAGGCCACCGCCAGCGTCGCGCTGGGGGCGCTGGGCGGCGCGGTGGGCGACGGCGGCCAGGTCGATGCGCGCGTGGCGGTCAACAGCTCCATCGACACGCGGGGCAGGAACGCCGTGGGGGTGCTGGCGCAAAGCGTGGGCGGCGGGGGCGGTATCGCCGGCCTGTCGACGGCCGCGGGCAGGACGACGCTGGCCGCGCCCGCGTCGCAGGGCTCGGGCGCGGGCGGCGCGGTCAACGTGAACGTCGAAGGCTCGGTGCTGACCGAAGGGGCGGGCGCCATCGGCGTGTTGGCGCAGAGCGTGGGTGGCGGCGGAGGCCTGGCCGGGGACCTGTCCTCGGTCAGCTACGACGACACCCTGGTCAAGGCCGTCGACGTGGCGGGGGGCGCAGGCAATGGCGGCGCGGTCGACGTGCAGGTGGGCGTCATGGTCGCCACGCAGGGCCGGAACGCGCCCGCCATCGCCGCGCTCAGCCTGGGCGGCGGCGCCGTCTTCTCGGAAGCCGGCATCCAGGTTCGGAGCAGCGGCGGCGGAACGGGCAGCGCGGGTGGGGCAATCAACATCGGGCTGGGCACGGGTTCCCTGGTCACCGCGCAGGGCGGCGGCGCGCCGGCCATCCTGGCCGTGAGCGCCGGCAGCGCGGCGCAGGACAGCGGCGGTGCCGTCACGATAGGCGTGGGCACATCGTCCGCCGTGTACGCGGACGTTGCCAGTGGCACGGCGATCCGGACGGTCACCGACAACGCCACCTCGGTCTCCAACCAGGGCCTGATAGCCGGCGCGACCGCGATCGATGCCTCCGGCCGGGTGGCCGTGGACAACTACGGCTTGTTCATCGGCAGCGTCACGAGCGGCGACGCTGCCCGCGGTACTTTCGTCAATCACCCGGGCGCGGTGCTGGCCAGCGGCCAGCGGCTGGACGCCTCCCTGGTCAACCAGGGGGTGTTCAACCCGGGAGGTCCGGTCGACCAGCGTGGTTCGTACCAGACGACGTTCATGCAGGGTTTCACGCAAGGCCCGGGAGGCGTCTTCCAGGCCGACGTCGATTTCAGCGCGGGCGGACTGGCCGACGTGATCGGCGTGAGCGGGCCGGCGCAACTGGGCGGCAGCCTGCTGGTGCTGGGGCACAACCTGGCCGGCGGTCAGCCCATGCTGATCGCCCAATTCAATACCACGCCGACGGGCTCGTTCAGCCTTGCGGGGCAATCGCCGGTCGTGAACTACGACGTGTCGCTGACCAGCGACGGCCAGCTATGGGTCACGCCCCAGGCGAATTTTCGTCCGCAGAACCTGGGCCTGACCGCCAACCAGGCCAGCATCGCCGGCTACCTGCAAACCCTGTGGGACCGGGGCGATCGCGGCCTGACGACGCTGTTCGATCCCTTCGCACGGCTGGAAGGTACGGATGCGTATGTGAAAGCGCTGGGCGCGGTGGCCTCCGACGCGGCGCTGAGCCGCGCGAGCAACCGCACCTACGAACTTCACTCGGCGCTGGACCGGATGATGAGCTGCCCCCACTTCAGCGATCGAAGCGTCCAGCTGGCCGAGGGCGAATGCGCGTGGGCGCGTGTGATAGGCGGCCGCTTCGACCGTTCGGCGTCCGCCGACGGCGCAGGCTACGACAACCGGCAGACCACGGTGCAGTTCGGCGTGCAGCGCCAACTGGCGCCGGACTGGTTCCTGGGGGCCTCGGCCAGCTACAGCCGCACCAATACCTATTCCGCGGACAACACCGTGCGCATCGCCAGCGACAGCTTCCATGCCGGCCTGACGCTGAAGCGGCAGATGGGGGCCTGGCAGTTCGCCGGCGCGCTGATGGGGGGCTACGAGGAATCGGACCAGGCGCGAAGCATCGTGCTGCCGGGCATGGCCGCGCGAGCGACCAGCAAGCCCGATTCCTACCAGCTGGCGGCGCGTGCCCGGGCCGCCTATCAGTTCTCGTTCGGCGACTGGTACGCCAAGCCGTATGCGGACCTGGACCTCGTCTACGATCGCACGCCGGGATACAGGGAGTCGGGCGCGGGCCTCTTCGACCTGGTGCACGACGCCAGCGACCGGTGGAGCGCGGTGCTGACGCCCAGCATCGAGTTCGGCGGCAAGGTCAGTATGGGCAAGGCGGTCGCGCGTCCCTATCTTGCGCTGGGCGTGGGGCTGGTGGCGGGGCGCAAGGTGTCGACCGATGTGCGGCTGGCGGTGGCGCCGCAGGATGCGTTCACGTTGTCGACCCGTGTGCCGGGGGTATTCGGCAGCGCGACGGCCGGCATCGAGGTGATGTCGGCCGATGCGTGGTCGCTGCGGGCGGAGTACGGGATCCAGGCGGGCGAGCATCTGGTGGCGCAGACGGCCAGCCTGAAGCTGGGGGTGCGGTTCTAGGGGTTGGGTTGAATTGGGTTCTTTACCCGGTCTTGTCCGGGGTGCCGGGGCCGGGTCGCTGGCGGGGCGCAGCGAAGCCGGTCCCGCTGAGCGGGACTTCCCGGTGGGGACAGGGTGGGCGGGGCGGGCGCAGAACTCGGGCCGGGGTAGCCCACTGGGCTACCCCGAAAGCCGCCCTCAAACAGCTGCGCCCTTGCTTCCCCGTCCACCCTGTCCCCACCGGCGGCTCCGAATGCGCCCCGCCAGCCCCCGGCCCCGGCATCCCGGACAAGACCTGCACCTTTAGTCACCTCGCCCCGTGAATTTCAGAATTGTCATTCATCACCGCCGTAGTCCTTGATCGGTGCGGTGGGGCGGCTCGCGTTGGGGCGCATTCGGAGCCGCCGGAGTTGGCGCGGTTGGCGGGGAAGCAAGGGCGTGCATGTTTGAGCGCGGCAGTAGGAATAGCCCGGGGGGCTATTCCCGCGCGAGTTCACGCCCGCCCCGCCAACCGCGCCAACTCCGGGTAGTCCCGCGTAGCGGGACCGGCTTCGCTGCGCCCCAACGCGAGCCGCCCCACCGCACCGATCAAGGACGGTTCAAGAACCTGATCCTGCCATTCACGACCGTCGATTCCACCTAAAGCAGCGTCTGCCCCCCATCGATCACGATGGTCGAACCGGTCACGAACGCCGAGGCGTCGGAGGCCAGCCAGACCACGATCTCCTTCAATTCCTCGGGCCGCCCGATCCGGCCCAGCGGCACGTTCCTGACAAAGGCGGCGTGCTTGGCCGGATCGCTCATTTCCCCTTCAGTCAGTGGCGTCAGGAAACGCCCCGGCGCCAGGGTGTTGACGCGGATGCCCTGCGGAGCCCACTCCATGGCCAGCGCGCGCGAGAAGTTGATCATGGCCGCCTTGGCCGCGCTGTAGGGGGAATTGTTGGGCCGGCCGCGCAGCCCGGCGGCCGAGGCGATGTTGATGATGGAGCCGCGGCCTTGCGCGTGCATGGCCCGACCCGCCGCGCGGCAGACATAGAAGGTCGAATCCAGGTTGGCGCCGATCAGGCGCTTCCATTCATCGTCGGCCAGTTCCAGCACCGGTTTGCGCTGACTGCCCCCGGCCGAGTGCACCAGGATGTCCAGCGTGCCGAATTCATCGAGCACGGCCGAGACGGCGCGATCGACCTGGGCGGAATCGGTCGCGTCGGCGGCCAGCGGCAGGGCGCGGGCGCCGGTCGCGCGGATTTCCTCGCAGGCCGATTCGACGTCCCGTGCCGTGCGTGCCAGCAGCGCCACGTTGGCGCCGGCCTGCGCCAGTCCCATCGCGATGGCCCGGCCCAGGCCCTTGCCGGCGCCCGTGACCAGCGCGGTGCGGCCGTCCAGCCGCATGGTGTTCCACAGGGAAGCGTTCATGGGCGGGTCCTAGTTGAAGACGATGTGGGCCTGCTTGATGACGTCGGTCCAGCGCGCCAGGTCGCGTTTCAGGAAGTCCGCGGCCTGTTCGGGCGTGCCCCCGACGATCTCGGCGCCGAGATCCTTCAGTCGTTGGCGGATGTCCGGCTGCTGCAGCCCGGCGTTGACCGCCTCGTTCAGCTTGTCGACGATCTTGCGCGGGGTGCCGGCCGGCGCGAACATCATGTACCAGGCGCCGATTTCGTAGCCTTTCAATCCCGCCTCGTCCACGGTCGGGACCTGCGGCAGCAGGGCCGAGCGCGAGCGGGACGTGACCGCGAGCGCGCGCAACTGGCCGCCGTTGATCAGGGGCAGCAGCGCCGGCATGTTCTCGAAGGCCAGCTGCACGCGGCCGCCCACCAGGTCGACCAGCGCCGGCGCCGTGCCCTTGTACGGCACGTGCGTCATGTCCACGTGGCCCATCAGCTTGAACAGTTCGCCGCCCAGGTGGGACGATGAACCGTTGCCGACGGACGAGAACGCCAGCTTGCCCGGATTGGCCTTGGCGTAGGCCAGCAGCTCGGGCACGGACTTGACCGGCAGCGACGGGTTGACGACGAGCACATTGGGGACGATGGCCACGAAGGCGATGGGCGTCAGGTCCTTGATGGGGTCGTAGCGCAGGTCGGGGAACATGCTGGGCGCGGTGGAGTACGAAGGCATGCTGCCCAGCGTGATCGTGTAGCCGTCGGCGGGCGACTGGGCAACGTGGGCGGTGCCGATCGTGCCCGAGGCGCCGGGGCGGTTCTCGATCACGACGGGCTGGCCGAAGCGCTGGGAGATGGCCTGGCCCAGCGCGCGGGCCAGGATGTCGTTGGCGCCGCCGGGCGTCCACGCGCTGATCAGGCGGATGGGCTTGGCCGGGTAGTCCTGGGCGCCGGCGCAGGCCGCGGCCGTCATCAGGCCAACGGCGGCCGCGATGCGTAGGGAGGATTTCATGAGGGATCCTGTCGCGTGGAGGCGGTCAAGCCGGCGTGATTTCGAAGGTGCACAAGGTCTCGACCGGCGCGGTGTAGATCAGGTCCGGCACGCTCAGGCTGGCGCGGGCCATGGCGGCGCGTTCCGGGCCGAACACCTCGACGAACAGGTCGGACGCGCCGTTGGACACATAGGGTGCGCGCTCGAAGCCCGGCGCACCGTTCACGTACACCACCAGTTGCACGACCCGCACGATGCGATCGAGGTCCTTGAGCACCGCCTTCGCCTGGGCCAGGTGGTTGATCGCGCACAGTCGGGCCGACTGGTAGGCCTCTTCCACCGTGACCTTGTCGCCGACCTTGCCCAGGTAGGGAAAGTCGCCGTTGGTGTGGCCCAGGGTGCCCTGGCAGAAGAACAGGCCGCCGGCGGCCACGCCGGGGACCAGGGCCGGGTTAGCCTTGATGACCGGTGCGTCGGGCAGCGTGATGCCCAGTTCCTTCAGGCGGTTTTCGATCGCGGACATGGTGCTTGCTTCCTTGTCATTCGAGAGAGATGTTGGCGGCCTTGATGGCGTCGCGCCAATAGGTGAATTCGGAACGCCAGAACCGGTCGAGTTCGGCGGTGTTCATGGGCGAGGGGACGGCACCGAGCTCCTTGAGCTTGGCCACCGTTTCCGGATCCCGGGCGGCGGCCAGCACGGCCGACTCCAGGCGGGCCAGCACGGCGGGCGGGACGCCGGCACGGGTGAAGATGGAGATCCAGCTCGAGTTCTTGAACGCGGGCAGGCCGGACTCGGCGATGGTCGGCACGTCGGGCAGCACGGCGATACGCTCTTCCGTGGTCACCCCCAGTGCCGTGACCTGTCCCGCCTTGATCAGGCTGATCGGACCGGTCACGTTGTCGAACACGGCGGTGATGTTGCCGGCCAGCAGGTCCTGGATGGCCGGCGCAGCGCCCTTGTAGGGCACGTGCGTCATCTGGATGCCGGCCATCTTGGCCAGCAGTTCGCCCGACAGGTGCTGCACGCCGCCGGCGCCGCCCGTGCCGAAGGTCACCTTGCCGGGATTGGCCTTGGCCCAGGCGATGAATTCCTGCAGATTGCGCGCGGGCACGTTCTTGTTCAGGATGATCACGTTGGGCAGCTTGCCCACCATGGCGACCGGTTGCAGGTCCTTGATGGGATCGTATTGCAGGTTCTTCTGTGTCAGCGGGTTGATGACCGCCGTGGTCACGATGTTCATCAGCACCGTATAGCCGTCGGGTTCGGCGCGCGCCACTTCGGCGGTGCCGATGGCGCCGGAGGCGCCGGGACGATTGATGACGACCACCGGCTTGCCGAGCTCAGTGGACATCTTCTGCGCGATCATCCGGCCCACGACGTCGGTCGAGCCGCCGGGCGCGAAGCCGATCACCAGCTTCAGCGGCCGGTCGGGAAAGGGCGCCTGCGCCAGGGCGGGCGTGCCGGCGCAGGCCAGCGTCGACAGCGTGGCGGCCAGCAGGGCGCGCCGGATGCGGGGGGGGCTGGTGCTCATGGAAACCTCCGGGTGGGAAGGGAATCAGCGCCGGATGGCGGCGCGCACGTGGGCGATGGCTTCCTGGCGCGTGCCTATCCAGATGTCGTCCGCGGCCTTGGCCTTTTCGATCAGTTGTTCGAACACATGGATGCCGGTGATGCGGCCGAACACGTGGGCGTGGATGGACGGGTCGATGCGCACGGCGCCTTTCTCGCGGGTGCGTACGTAGTCCAGCCAGTCATCGAACATCTCGACCATCATCCGCGGCGAATTGCCGTAGCGGATGTACATGGGCGTGTCGTTCAACTCCATGCCGCCTGGGAACGCGGCGATCTCGCGGTCGCCGAAGCGGACCAGGTAGGGCAGGTCGTCGTTCATGGTGTCGCCGTGCCATTGGTAGCCGGCCTCGGCCAGCAGGCGGGCGGTGCGCGGGCTGGGCGTGGCGCGCGGGCTGATCCAGCCCTGCGGCCGGCGGCCGGTGGCCTGTTCGAACAGCGCCGTGGTGCGCGCCAGGTTGGCGCGTTCCTGTTCCTCGTCCAGGTAGGCGGGGATCACGTCCATGCCGTACGAATGGGCGACGATCTCATGCCCTGCATCCGCGATGCGGCGCACCACGTCGGGATAGCGCTCGGCCAGCACGCCGCAGATGATCATCGTGCTGCGGATGTCATGCTGTTCCAGGATGTCCAGGATGCGATGGATGCCGCGGCGCATGCCGTATTCCACCCACCCCAGCGCGTTCAGGTCCGGCACGCCGGGCTTGAGCGGATTGCCCATCGGCCCCAGCGAGGGCCAGGCGCCGTCCGACCACCCTTCGCAGGCGACGCGAAAGAACACGGCGATGCGCTTGCCGCCGGGCCAGAGGAAATCGGGAGGCAGGAGGTATTCCTGGCCTCCGGCATGGACGTCTAGGGTGGGTGCGGGCATGGGATGGTCCTTGCGCTGGCGGGGAGGTGGCGGCCGGGAAGGTGATCAGACTTCAGCCACGCATTCGATCTCGAGCAGGAAGTCCTTGCGCGGCAGACGGGCCTCGACGGTGGTGCGGGCGGGCCATTGCATGGAGTCGTTGCCGAAGAACTCGCGGTAGATCTCGTTCATCTCGTCGAAGTCGGCACGGCGGTCCAGGAAGATGTTGACCTTCACCACCTTTTCCAGGCTGGAGCCGGCTTCTTCCAGGATGTTCTTCAGGTTGGTCAGGCATTGCCGCATCTGTGCCGGAAAGTCGCCCTTGGCCAGCTGCATTTCGCCGAAGTAGGCGGGGCAGCCCGACACGAAGACGAGGTTGCCGGTGCGCACGGCGTGGGCGTGGGGCGCCTTGGTGCGGGTGACGTTGGGGCTGTAGATGACGGTCTTGGCCATGGCGGGAAATCTCCGTGTTCGGTGGTTCAGGGGTTGAGGAGTCGGCGGGCGCGGGGCCCGTCGCGAAAAGGTGGTCGTTGTCCTTCAGGTGGCGCGGCTGCCTGCACCCATGGGCGCGAGGAAGCCGGCGTCCAGTTCGTCCAGCGTGTTGACGCCCAGCATGGCCATGCCGCGGTCCACTTCGTCGCCCAGCAGCCGGACGGCATGGCGCACGCCCGCACCACCGGCCACCGCCATCGCGTAATTGAAGGGCCGGCCCACGAACACGCAGCGGGCGCCCAGCGCCAGCGCCTTGAGCACGTCGGTGCCGCGGCGCACGCCGCCGTCCATCATGACCGCCAGGCCGCCCGCCGCCTCGACGATGGCGGGCAGGACGCGCAGCGGCGACACCGCGCCGTCCAGTTGCCGGCCGCCGTGGTTGGACACGATGACGCCGTCCACGCCCAGTTCGCGGGCGCGCGCGGCATCGGCGGGATGCAGGATGCCCTTGAGCACCAGGTGCCCCTGCCAGCGCCGGCGGATGCGCGCCACGTGTTCCCAGTTCAGGTGGTCGCGCGCGGTGAAGTCGCGCATGACGCGGGCGGACAGGATGGGGGCGCCGCGCGTGGCGAACGAGTTCTCGAAATGCGGCATGCCGTGGCGGACCAGCGTGCGCAGGAAGGTGCCGCACAGCCAGCGCGGATGGCTCACGCCGTCCCAGGCCAGCCTCAGGCTGGGGCGCAGCGGCGTGGAGAAACCCGTGCGCAGGTTGTTCTCGCGATTGGCCATGACGGGGATGTCCACGGTCAGCACCAGGGTGCGGTAGCCGGCCTGCGCCACGCGGTCGATCAGCGGATCGATGCGCGCGGCATCGCCGGGCAGGTAGGCCTGGAACCAGGTGCCGGGCGCATGCCGGGCGACGTCTTCGAGCGGGATCAGCGAACTGCCGCTCATGATCGACGGCATGTCCGCCTCGGCCGCGCCGGCGGCCAGCACGATGTCGCCCCGGTAGGCGGACAGCGCGTTGATGCCCATGGGGGCGATGCCGAAGGGGCGCGCGTAGCGCGTGCCGAACAGCGTGATCGACTGGCTGCGCCGGGACACGTCGACCAGGGTGCGGGGAACGAAGCCGTATTCGGCGAAGGCCGAGGCGTTGTCGCGCAGCGAACTGTTGCGCTCGGCGGCGCCGGCGACGTAGCCGAAGATGGGACGAGGCAGGCGCCGCCGGGCCAGATCCTCGAAGTCGTCCAGGCACAGGGCCTCGCGCAGGATGCGCGGCTCGTCCAGCCCGGCCGGCCGGGAGGACGGCTGGGCCGGAGCTGTGCCCAAAGGCAGGGACGTAGGCGTGGGGTCGGCGTTGGCGCTCATCGGGATCGCGGCGTGCGGTAGTTCCAGTCGAACGCCACTCTACGGACCCTGCTTGTATGAAGAAAGCGATAAAATCCCAATAAGCTATTTCGCTTTTTGGAAAATAGATCCGCCCGCCACGCCATGACGCTCAAGCAACTCGAGGCCTTCTACTGGGCGGCTACCTGCGCCAGCTTCGCCATCGCGGCGGAGCGCCTGCACCTGTCCATCTCCTCGCTGTCCAAGCGCATCAACGAACTCGAACAGTCGCTGGGCGTGGGCCTGTTCGACCGTTCCGGCCACAGGGCGGAGCTGAGCGAGGCGGGGCGCAGACTGGTTCCCCGGGCATGGAACCTGTTGCAGGAAGCCGAAGCCGTGCGGCGCTGCGTGGCGGTGGATACCGGCTTGACCGGCCGGTGCCGCATAGGCGTGGGCGAGCTGACGGCGCTGACCTGGCTGCCCCGGCTGCTGAAGCTGGCGCGGCGCGAGCATCCCGACCTCGTGGTCGAGCCCACGGTGGAGGTGGGCGCGGCCCTGGAGCACGGACTGGAAAGCGGCCAGCTCGACTGCGCCGTGATCGCCGGCCGCTCGCCCCGCCCGGACATCTGTTCCGAACGCATAGGAGAGGCCCGTTTCTCGTGGGTGATCGCCTCGGATACCGAGCCCGCGGCAAGCGCGATGAGCGATCGCCTGCTGGACGCCCATCCCCTGATCACGCTGGCGCTGGGCGCCGGCACCACGAGGCTGCTGGACGACTGGTTGAACGACAGCGGACTGGATGTCCGCCAGCGCCTGATCTGCAACAACTGGGGGGCTATCGCCGGCCTGGTCAGCGAAGGGGTGGGCGTGGGGATGCTGCCCGCCGCCTGGGCCGCCGAGTTGGCCAGGCGCGGCCGCATACGGGTGCTCAAGAGCTCGCCCGCGCTGGGGCCCTTGCCCTATTCGTTCCGCTGGCGGCGGGACGATACGCGGCCGGTGGTGCCCGGCATGCTGGCCATCGCCCGCCAGGCCATCGACTTCTCGGCACGGAACCGGCTGCTGTAGGAACAGGCCCTAGTCGAGCCTGATGTTGGCGTCGCGCACCAGCTTCGCGTTCAGCTTGAGGTCCTTCGCGATCAGTGCGCCCAGTTGCGACGGGGCCCCGGGGGCGACGTCGAAGCCCATGCCGCCCAGCGTGGCCCGCGTGGCGGCCGCTTCCAGCGAGGCGTTGATCGCCTGGTTCAGGTAGGCGACCACCGCGGCCGGCGTGCCGGCCGGGGCCAGCACGCCGTACCAGGAGTTGGTCTCGAAATCCGGGTAGCCCTGTTCAGCGATGGTGGGCAGGTCGGGGGCCAGCGCGGAGCGGGCCTTGGACGTGACGCCGTAGCCGCGCAGCTTGCCGTTGGCCAGGTAGGGCAGCATGTCGGGCAGGTTGTTGAACATCAGGTCCACCTGTCCGCCCAGGATGTCGGTCAAGGCCGGCACGCCGCCCTTGTAGGGCACGTGCAGGATGTCCACGCCGGCCATCTGCTTGAGCATCTCGCCCGCCAGGTGGGCGGAGGTGCCCGTGCCGAACGAGGCATAGGACAACTTGCCCGGATGTTGCCTGGCGTAGGCGATCAATTGCGGCAGGGTCTTGGGCTCGAGTCCGGGCCGGCCCACCAGAATGTTCGCGGTGGCGCCCAGCAGGGCGACCGGCGCGAAGCCGTGTTCGGTGTCGTAGGGCAGCTTGGCGTAGAGCGAGGGGTTGATGGTGAAGCTGTTGGCCACCGTGACCAGGGTGTAGCCGTCGGCAGCGGATTTCGCCACCTGGTCGACGGCGATGACCGTGCCCGCCCCCGGCTTGTTCTCGATGATCAGGGGTTGGCCGAACCGGCCCTGCATGCCCTGCGCGACGGCGCGCACGACCTGGTCCATGGTGCCGCCAGGCGGGAAGGGCACCAGCCAACGCACCGGGCGGGCGGGGTAGGACTGGGCGTGGGCGGGCACCGCGGGCAGCAGCGCGCAGCCCGCCGCGCCGGCCATCGTCAGTAGGGCCTGGCGTCTATCCATGAGTGCGTATCCTTTCGGGAAGGGGAGGTGGACCCGCTTCGTGCCGGGCCGCGCGGGTGTTGGCAAAAGTATCGGGAGATCGGCGGCGGGCGGCAATCGTCCCAGCGGATACACTCTGTTCTCGCTGCGAGAACGGATGTCCCCATGCCTCACCTTGCCCATATCGATTTCCATGCCCCGTCGGCCGAAGTCGGTCCGCTGCTGATCGGCGTGACCCTGCTGGTGGACGGCGTGGGCGGACGCATCGTGGAGGCCGAGGCCTACGACAGGGAGGACCCCGCCTCGCACAGCTTCTCGGGGCCCACGCCGCGCAATGCCTCGATGTTCGGCGAACCCGGCAGGGCCTACGTCTACCGGTCTTACGGCATCCACTGGTGCCTGAACCTGGTCTGCCGCGAATCCGGCCACGGCGCCGGGGTGCTGATCCGCGCGCTGGAGCCGACCCATGGCCTGGACATCATGCGCGCAAGACGCGGGGTGGACGATCCGCGGCTGCTGTGCTCGGGACCGGGGCGCGTGGGCCAGGCCCTGGGCATCGACCGCAGCTTCGACGGCATGCGGCTCGATCGCCCGCCCTTCGAACTGGTGGCGCGCGAGGGCGAGCCGGACATCGCCACCGGTCCGCGCATCGGTATCTCGAAGGCGCTGGACGTGCCGTGGCGTTTCGGGATGGCCGGTTCGCGCTTCCTGAGCAAGCCCTTCCCGCGGCGCTGAGCGCCGCGCGCCGCGGCCCATAGAAAAAGCCGAAGGCGGGTTCCCGATTTTCGAATTGTTGCGGGGGGCGGGCGCGGCCACAATCGCGGTCACTCGGCATTCATGCCCATACCCATGACAGGAGACCCGCCATGCGCGCACGCATTCTTGCCGCGGCACTGGCTTGCTGCCTCGTGCCGGCAGCAAGCCAGGCCGCCCCGGCCGATACCTACCCCGACCGCCCGATCCGCCTCGTGGTGCCCTATGCCGCCGGCGGCGGCGTCGACCTGCTGGCGCGGAAATTCGCCGAGGCGCTGGGCAGCCAGGTGGGGCAGAGCGTATTCGTCGAGAACAAGGTGGGCGCGGGCGGCACGCTGGGCGCGGTGTCGGTCTCGCAGGCCAAGGCGGACGGCTACACGCTGCTGTTCGGCGGCTCGCCCATGATCACCAACAAGCTGATCAATCCCGCCGTGGGCGTGGACGTGCTGAAGAACCTGGCGCCCGTGTCGCTGATCAACATGAATCCCTTCGTGCTGGCGGTGGCGGGGACGTCGCCCTATCGATCGATCCAGGACATCCTGGCGGCCGCCCGCCAGTCCCCGGGCAAGCTGAACTTCGCCTCGGGCGGCGTGGGCACGGGCTCGCACCTGGCGGGCGCCGCGCTGGCCACGGCCACCGGCATCGACGTGGTCCACGTGCCTTATCGCGGCTCGGTGGATCTCGTGCCTTCGCTGCTGGGCGGCCAGACGCAGTTCTGCTTTCCGGTCGTGACGGCGGCGCTGTCGCAGGTCGAATCGGGCGCCGTGCGGGTGCTGGGCGTGACCTCGGCCAGGCGCCTGCCCATTCTTCCCGAGGTGCCGACGCTGAAGGAGGCGCTGGGCAACGACGACACGGTGATCGAATCGTGGAACGGCGTCTGGGGGCCGGCGGGCATGCCCGCGGACATCGTGGCCAAGTTGAACCGCGCGATCCACGAGACCTTCAAGCGCGGCGACCTGAACGCGTTCTTCGACAAGAACGGATCGCCGGTGGAGCTGTCGCCGACCGCGGACGATTTCGCCGACTTCCTGGCGAAGGAAACCGCCAAGTTCTCGCGCATCGTGCGCGCTTCCAAGATCGTTCAATTCTAGGCGCATGGCCATTCTATGAACCAAGATTTCCTGCCGCTGGCGGGCGTGCGCGTGCTGGATTTCTCGCACGTCATCGCCGGCCCCCTGGCGACCTTCTACCTTGCCCGGATGGGCGCCGACGTCGTCAAGATCGAGAAACCCGCCGGCGGCGACGTGCTGCGCCGGTCCGAGCGGGGGCCGTCGGCCTTCCTGTCGCTCAATGGCGGCAAGCGCTGTGTATCGCTGGATTTCCGCACCGAGCAAGGACGCGCCCAGGTCCTGGAGATGGCGCGCGAGACCGACGTGTTCGTGGACAACTTCCGCCCCGGATCGCTGGAGCGGCACGGATTGGGCTACGAAGCGATCCGGGCGGTCAACCCGCGCGTCGTCTATTGCTCGATCTCCGGGTTCGGCCGGACCGGGCCCTGGGCCGACCGGCCGGCCTACGACCACGTCGTGCAGGCGATGACCGGCATGGCGATGATGGGAGGCATGGAAGGCGACGACCCGATCAAGACCGGTTTCCCGGTGGTCGACGCGGCCACGGGCATGCTGGGTGCGCTGGCCATCGTGAGCGCCCTGCACCAGCGCAACCGCGACGGCCGCAGCATCCTGCTCGATGTGTCCATGGCGGCGGCGTCCATGCAACTGATGTACAGCTATGCCGTCGAGGCCCTGACCAAGGGCGTGTCGCCCCGCCGTGTCGGCAACCAGGGCTATTCGGGCAGCCCCGCCGCCGACTTCTTCCGCACGCGCGACGGCTGGATCGCGCTGGGGGCCAATACGCCCGCGCAGTTCGCCCGCCTGCTGGAGGTGCTGGGGCTGCAAGAGCTGGCCACCGATCCTGCCTTGTTCGACGTGTCGTCCGGGCCGGGCGAGCAGGTGTCTTTCCTGAGGGCGAAGGACCCCGTGTTGCTCAAGGCGCGGCTGCGGGAGCGGATGGAAGAATGGGAGGCGGCGCAGCTCGAACAGCGGCTGGCCCAGGCCGGCGTGCCGGCGTCCAAGGTCCGGTCGGTGGCGGAGTTCGCGGCCGACGCCGTCGCCAGCGGTGCGCTGGAGCCGGTGGTGCTCAAGGATGGCGAGGACAGCGCGACGGTGCCGGGGCTGGGCTTTCGCGCCTGGGCCTGAGCCGGGTCAGGCCGCCCGCGCGGCGGCCATCTGCCGGGCCGCCCAGACCACGGCCTGCCGCAGCGGTTCGACCCCGGGTAGCTGCATCACGGGTTGGCGCGCCAGGAACGCCAGCCGGCTGACCGGGATGTCGTCGGCGACGGGCAATATGTGCACGCGGCCCATCCCGGCATAGTGGCGGACCGGCGACGACGGCGCGAAGGTCAGCATGCGGGTGGCCGCCACGACCTCCAGGTTCGTGTGATACGGGAAGGACTCGATGCGAGGTTCCGGCGGGACCAGGCCGGCGCCCAGGAACACGCGCTCGAGCACCCGTCGGGCCTGGGACGCCTTGGGCGGGACGATCCATTCCTGGTTGGCGAGATCGCTCAGCCGCAGCGAGGCATGCCGCGCGAGCGGATGGTCCGTCGCGCAGGCGAACAGCCGGCTTTCCTCGTGCAGCGGTTCGATGTGCAGGTCGGTCAGGTGGCCGCCCTGCACGGGCAACTCGTCCAGGTGGCAGATCGCGCAATCGATCTCGCTCCGGTCCAGGCCGCCGTACAGCACGTTGATGCCGCCATGCGTGATGGCGATGCGGGGCAGGGTGCCGGTGGATTCCATCCGGGCCATGGCCTGCGGCAGCAGCCAGGCGTCGAGCAGCGGCAGGACGCCGACGCGCACCAGCGGCGTGCTGCCCCGCACCACGCTTTCCAGCGCCGTGTCGAACGATGCCAGCGCGATGCGCAACTGCCTCAGCGCGAGATTGCCGGCGTCGGTCAGGCTGCCCCCGCGTGCGTTGCGTTCGATCAGCGTGGTGCCGAAGACCTCCTCCAGCGTCTGCACCATGCTGGTCACGGTGGGCTGGCTCAGGTGCAGGGCCTGCGCTACCGCGGCCAGCGAATGGTGCTCGGCCACCAGCTCCAGCAGGCGCAGGTGCTTGATGCGCAACTGGTCGCTGCGGTTGCGTCTGCTGTCGATGTTCACGTCGGCGTCTCGCGGAAAACCTAGGACGCCCGCATGGGCAGCCCCAGGTTGCTCATCAGCGTCTTGGCATTGCGAGGCGCTTCCACCTTCGCGTCATTGTCGAAGTAGCAGAACACATGGCGCCCGGCGGCGCGGCGCGGCGCCTTGCCGCCCATGCGGCGGGCGTCGCGTGGTTCGCCGCCGCGTGCCCAGGCCCGGATGCGCCGGGCCCAGCCATCCAGCGCCGCGTCGGTGTAGCCGCTGACGTACAGCTCCTGGTCGCCGTGCAGGCGGATGTAGACGAAATCGGCGGTGACGTCTTCGTAGTAGGGCCATTTGCCGGCGGTGTCAGCCACCACCAGGGCCATGCCGTAATGCCGCAGCATGTCGGTGAACGCCGGATCGACGAAACTGTCGTGCCGGATCTCGATCGCGTGACGCAAGGGCAGGCCGGGCTGGGCAGCCAGGCTGGCGCGGCCCTGCATGCGCGTCTCGTGCCGGGCCGCCAGCGCGCGGGCGTGATCGGTATCGTGCGGCAGGGCCTTGAAGAAGGTTTCGAACAACGCCGGGTCGAACCGCAGGCTGGGCGGGAACTGCCACAGAATGGGGCCCAGCTTGTCCTTGAGTTCGAAAAGCCCCGACGCCAGGAAGTTGGCCAGCGGCCGATCGATTTCGCGAAGCCGCAGGATGTGGGTCATGTAGCGCGGTCCCTTCACGCTGAAAAGGAAGCCCTTGGGCGTGTCGGCATGCCAGCGGGCGTAGCGCTCGGGCGTCTGCAGCGAATAGAACGAACCGTTCAGTTCTATGGTCGAGAATTCGCGCGACGCGTAGGCCAGTTCCAGCCGCTGCGGCAGGCCGTCCGGATAGAACACTCCTCGCCAGGGAGGGTAGCGCCAGCCGGAGATGCCCACGCGCATGTCGCCCATGGTGTCATGGACCGCCGGGAAGGCTGCGGTCACCCTGGCCCAGCGGCAACTGCATCATGACGGTATCGACCCAGCGGCCGTGCTTGAAGCCCACGCTGCGCAGCACGCCGGCGTGTTCGAACCCGACCTTGCGGTGCAGGGCGATGGAGGCCGCGTTGCCGCTGTCGCCGATGACGGCCACCATCTGGCGCCAAGGCCCTTCCTGGCAGCGCGCGATCAGGGCCCGCATCAAGGCCACGCCGATTCCGCGCCCGCCCGTGCCGTCGGCGACGTAGACGGAGTTTTCTATGGTGTGGCGGTAGGCCGGCCGCGCGCGGTAGCTGCCGGCATAGCTGTAGCCGACGATCGTGCCGTCCTGCTCGGCCACCAGGTAGGGCAGGCCAAGCTCGAGCACGGCGGCGCGGCGGGCGCGCATGTCTTCCACGGTGGGCGGAACTTCCTCGAAGCTGGCGATGCCGTTCAGGACATGGAAGGCGTAGATGGCCTGGATGGCGACCAGGTCGGCGTCGCAGGCGTCGCGGATGACGAGCGTGGGCGAGCGGGACAGGAGTGCGGAGGTGCTGGACATGGCGATGAACGTTCCTGGAGCCCGGCCGCGGCCGGGCGCAAGCCATTACTTTACCCAAGAACGCCGCCGCCCCCATCGGAGGGCGGCGAAGTCGCCGGTCAGTTCTTGGTGGCGTACAGGTAGATCTCGGTGCGGCGGTTGGCGGCGCGGCCTTCCACCGTATCGTTGCTGGCGATCGGGTCGTTGGGGCCGCGGCCTTCGGTGGTCAGGCGCGCGGGCGAGACGCCCTTGCTGGTCAGGTAGTTGACCACCGCCTGCGCGCGGTTCTGCGACAGGGTCTGGTTGAGCGACATCTGGCCGGTGTTGTCGGTATGGCCAACGGCCTTGGCGCGCAGTTCGGGATGCTCGTTCAATGTCTTGGCGACGCTGTCCAGCACGGGCAGCAGCGCCGGCTTGAGCGCGTAGCTGCCGGTGTCGAACGAGACGCTGCTGGGCACGTTGACCTTCAGCGAACCATCGTTCTGCTCGGTCATGTCGATGCCCAGGTCTTTGGAGCCGGACTTCTCGACGTCCTGCTTGACGGTTTTCCAGTTGTAGCCGACCAGCCCGCCCGCCACGGCCCCCAGGCCGGCGCCGATGGCCGCGCCCTTGGAGTTGCCCAGCAGAGCGCCCAGCCCGGCTCCCAGGGCGGCTCCGCCGCCGGCGCCGATGGCCGTGTTGGTCTGCTGCTGGTTGGCGCAACCGGCGACGAAGACGCCAAGCGCCGCGACCAGGGCAATTTTGGAGAGGGTGTTGGTTTTCATGTTGACCTCCTGGAGTGGACTGGGCAAAAGCGCCGTTACGTATTCGCGACGCTTTAGCAGGCTGATGTTAGCCCTTCCATATGACCGGGAATCGCAACATTTTGTACGTTTTGAGGATGGTTTGCATTCTTGCCGCGGCGCTCAGCCGGCGGCGCGGCACTGGTTGCGCACGAACTGCCGGATGCGGTCCATCGCGTGCAGCGAGGCGGGCGAGCCCGGTTCGACGGTGATGAACATATGGGCCTCGTCGTCGTACTTCAGCACGTCGATCGCGCCGCCGGCCCGCCGGTATTGCTCGCCGAAGGCATCGGCGCGGAAGTGGTCGACGTTGGCATCGTCCGTGCCCTGTATTAGCAGCACGGGCGGCAGGTGGCGGGCTTCCCCGCGTTCCACGATCAACTGGGGGTTGTCCCGTTCCATGGCGGCCTCGTCCTGCCAGAAGGCGTGGTGCGCGTCCAGCAGTGGCGCGAGCCGGCGTTCGCGGGCCATCCGGTAGCGTGCCAGCGGATCCAGGATCGGCCAGCAGGCCACCGCAAAGCGGACCAGCGGCGCCGGATCCGCCGCCGCGCCGGGGGCGCCCCCCAGCAAGGCGTTCAGCATCAGCAGGTGGCCGCCGCTGGACGTACCCAGGCCGCCCACCCATTCGGGACGGCTGCCCAGCCGGTTCGCGTGCCGGCGGGCCCAGGCCAGGCCGGCGTGGACGTCGGCGAAGGTGGTGGCCGCTTCGGCTTGCGGCGGCATGCGGAAATCCAGTGCGAACGTGGCAATGCCCTCGTCCGCCAGCGCCTCGTGCATGGAGGCATTGTTCAGCCGGTTGCCCCGGATCCAGGCGCCTCCGTGCACGTCGACCAGCAGGGGGACGGCGGCATCGCAGCGGGGCCGGTACAGCCGCCCCGGCAGGGCCTGGCCGTCGAAGGCGGGGAACTCCAGGTCTTGAATGTCGAATCCGGACATGGGCGGGCTCGCTTGGAGGCGGACGTCCTGTTTTGGTCGATACGCCCCGATCTTCGCACACTTGGCGGCTTTCCGTGCTTTTCGCGGCGCGCATGCGGGGCGACGGCCGGATGCAACAGCCGGGTTACGTTTGCATTCGCCGTTTTGACGTATATCCGGCAGAATGGCTGTGCTTGCCGCGGCGGGCCTCGACCCTTCCTCCGGAAGCTGCTTGCGGGCAAGCTCACTCAAGGAGAGAGAGCATGAAACGTCGTCAGTTCCTCTACGCCACCGCTACCGCCGGCCTGCTGGTCGCCGCGGGTTGCACCACGACCGACCCCAACAAGGGCGGCGACAGCTCGCCCGCCGCCAAGCGCAGCCGGATCGATTCCGGGGTCAACGAAACGCTGAACCGCCTGTATTCCACGGTCGACGGTTCCCGCGAACTGGGCAACAAGGCCCGCGGCATCCTGGTCTTCCCCAGCGTGATCAATGCCGGCTTCATCGTCGGCGGCGAGTACGGTGAAGGCGCGCTGCGCGAAGGCGGACGCACCACCGGCTACTACAGCACCGCCAGCGGCTCGTTCGGCTTCCAGGCCGGGGCGCAGTCCAAGGCGCTGGTGTTCATGTTCATGAACCAGGCCGAACTCGACCGCTTCAAGTCCAGCAACGGCTGGACCGCCGGCGTGGACGGATCGGTGGCGGTGGTCAAGGCGGGTGTCAACGCCGCGGTCGACACCAATACCGCCCGGGCTCCGGTCGTGGCCTTCGCGCTGACCAACGCCGGCCTGATGGCCGGCCTGACGGTGGAAGGCACCAAGATCTCCAAGCTCAATCTGTAGCGGGACCGGCCGCCGGCGGATGGGGATGACCTTCCTGTCCGTCGCGGGATCCTCGCATTGCCGGTGCGGGGCGGTTCCCGGAAACTGGCGGCACCTCCGCGGACGGTTGGGCACGGCGCCCGGCGCGCGGGGGTGGAGTCCCGCCCATGTCTCTTCCTGTTTTCTCCGCCCGGCGGCGTCGGCAGCGCGGCCAGTCCATGGTGGAGTACGTCATCATCGTCGCGCTCGTGGCCGTGGCCGCGATCGCCGTCTACCAGCTGTTCGGGCAGGTGGTCCGTTCCCAGACGGCCGCGATGGCCCGCGAACTCGCGGGCGAGGACGGCTCGACCGAATCGCGGGCGGCGCAGACCGCGGCCAAGGGTGCCCGGTCCCAGACCTCCGCCCGTTCGCTCAAGTCCTTCACCGGCAACGCCGCGCAGGCGGGCGCGAACTAGATGCGCGCCGTGGATCGCTCGCAGGCCGGACAGGCGTTGGTGCTGGCGGTGGCGCTGCTCGCCGCGGCGGCCGCCGGGTTGGTGCAGCTCTTCAACGGCGGGCAGCTGCTGCGCGAGAAGGTCCGGTTGACGCGCGCGCTGGATGCGGCGGCCTATAGCGGCGCGCTGGCACAGGCCCGGAGCCTGAATTTCCTTGCCTATGCCAATCGCGCGCTGGTGGCCCACCAGGTGGGCATGGCGCATGCCATCACGCTGGCCTCGTGGGCCAGATTCGGCGATACGCAGGCGCGCCGGCTGGCGTCTTCCAATCCGCCCGCCAGCCTGATCGGCGGCCTGTTCGGCGCCGCGCATGGCCGGGCCTACCGGAGCGCCGCGGGCGCCGCCGGAGCAGGCAGCGCCGCCGACTGGGGAGACGGCGCGCTGGCCCGCGCCTTCGCCGAACACGATCGCGTCGTGCACGATGTCCTGGTGCGGGCGCAGGCGGCCGTCCAGCAATCGTTGGCCGACACCCGCATGCGGACCATGCGCGCCGTGCTGGCCGCCCACTATGACGATGGCGCCACGCATCTGGACGCATCCCTGCTGGCCGATACGCTGCCGGGTTTCCTGGTCCGGCATGGCGGCGCGGCGCGGAACCGGTTCAGGGGAATGGTGGAAGAGGCCAACGCGCACTACGGCTTTCTGTCGCCGCGCGATCACGACCGTCGCAGTTTGTTGCCAACGGAGTGGCGATGCCCCTGGCTGCGGCACGAGCTGCGGCGCCGGGGCGCGACCTCGCTGATGGGGCTGGATGCCTGGCGGTCGGTCGACACGCTGTCCTTCCATGCGCTGCGGTCCAATCGCTGGATAGGCTGCTACTACCGTGAATACCCCATGGGCTGGGGCAGCGCCAAGAGCGATGCTTCGTTGGCGGACGACGATCTGCCCCATGTCGATGAACCTCCCGAGGATTTCTCCGACCAGGATTTCTGGCGCTGGGTGAGCGGGCATACCGATTGGAACCTGCTGGATGGGGCGGCCAATCCGCTCGCCAATTCGTTCGCGTTGTCGCAAGGCGTGCTGTGGCAGGGCCGAGGACTGCCGTCGTTCGCCGGATTAGCCGGCAAGCAGGCCGGAGAACCGATTCTTCGCTTTGCCGCAAGGGCCACCCGCGATGCGGCGGCCATGAGGACGACGGACGCCGCCGGGCCACGAGGCGGAGCGGGCCGCCTGGCGTCCGGAGCGGGGCTGGGGGCGGGCGGACTGGCCGCGGTCAGCGCCGCGTCGACCTACTATCGACGACCCGTCGGGCGTGCCGACGGGGGCTCGGAGCGACCCAGTCTGTTCATGCCGTACTGGCAGGCCGGCCTGAGTCCCGTCGCGGCGGCGGAGCGCGAGCAGGCATGGCGCAGGCAGGGGGCGACGCGATGAACGGGCCCATGGAGCGCCAGTGTGGCCAGGCCATGGCCGAGGCCCTGCTCGCGCTGGGCGTGCTCGGAACATTGTGGGTGTTGGGCTCGGCACTGGGGCGGCTGCAGGATCTCGCGCTACAGACCGAGTTCGCCGGACGCCATCTTGCCTTCATCGTCGCGCAGGAGGCGCCGCGGGAAATACGCGAGCGCGCACAGGCCTACTTCTTTCATCCTGATCGCCATCGCTGGCTCAACCATGATGGATCCGCATTGCTGCCCGATCGGGCCGGACGATTTTCCATGGACCTCCGGCAGGCGGCCGGGCTGCTGCCAGACCGGGCGCAGCCCGGGGGGAATGCCGAGCCGGCGCGCATGATCAGAGGGGAGTTGTTGCCGGCGTATCCGGGGCTGGTGGCCGGGCGGGTGTCGGTGCAACCCGACGTCGCGCCGGCTGCCAGGCTGGGCGGGTGGGGAACCAGGGCCCCGCTGTCCAGCCGGTTCGCGATCCTGGTGAATGCCGGCCACGCCCGGGACGATGGCGATGTCCAGGCGCGCATCGCCGGCGCTCCCAGGGCGTGGAGCGACGCCGCGCGGCGTACGGAGCGGGCCGGCCGCGCCGTGTCGGCATTGTCGCGCGTCGATCGGCCCTGGGACCGCCCGCCGCCGCAATTCGATTGGCTCACGGCGTGGCAAGGCCTGCTGCCTTCGGACCTTGCGGGAGGCTCGCGATGATCGCCGCCCGGTGCCGCCAGCCGGTGCGAGGTGGCTTCATGCTCGTGATGGGGCTGCTATGGAGCCACGCGGCAGCGGCCCAGCCCAGCGTGCCGCCCGGCGCGGTGGACCGGGGCTGGGGAGGCCGCGTGCGCGTGAACGGCGTGCGCATGGACGTGCGCCTGTTCGAGGTCCGGCAACCGCCGCTCGAGGTCGCCGACGGCGTGGCCAGGCAGCCGGGGCTGGATCCCTGGCTGCTGCCTTTGCCCGATGGCGTGATGCTGAGCGGCATTCGAGACGAGCGCCCCTGGTTGATGCAGCTTCGCCGGTCTCGATCCGGCGCGACGCAGGGACTGCTGGCCGTCGGCCTCGATGCGAAGGCGAATGGGCGCGCCTCGCCCGCCGCGTGGACGCCACCGGGGGCAACGCTGCTGCTGGACCTGCAAACCCAAGACGAGCGGGGTCGGGTGGCCCATCGGCTTTACGTCCACGATGCCGACACCGCGACATTTTCCCGGTTGCTGCAAGCCAGGCTGACGGCGCTTGGATGGCGTGCGGCATCGGATGGAGGACTGATGGAATGGCATCGCGCGCGGCGGGTGCTGCAGCTGGTGGTGGTGGCGCGGGAGCAAGGAAGCGGCTTGCTTGCCGTGGAGATCGAGACGGGCGAATGAAGGAGCGAACGAGCATGATCGTGGCGGGCAGGAGGCGGAGCGCGCGATGGCTGCGGGGGCAATCCGCCGCGGAGTATCTCGTCGTGGCCATGTTGCTGGCCGGCGTGGCCGGCGCAGGATGGTTCGGCGAGGGGGGCGGATTGCTGGCATGGCTGCTCGAGGCCTTGCGCGGTTTTCATCTGCGTTTCGCCGGCTCGCTGGCCTTGCCGCTATGATGCCGCGCCTGCCCCGTCTTCGCGTGGACCGGAAGTGGTGGGTGCTGGCCGTGGCGCTGGGGGCCGGAAGCCTGGCCGCATGGCTTGGGCAGCGCCAGATCCAGGGCCGCATCGACGCCATCGAGGCCGATGCGCGCGCCGCGCGCATCGCCGTGGTCGTTGCCGCGTCCGACCTGGAGGCCGGCCAGCGCCTGTCGGCGGACCTGGCGGCGGTGCGCGAGATCCCGGCCGAGTGGGCGCCGTCCGGCGCCGTCGACCCCGGCAGGTTCGGCGATCTCGACGGCGCTGTGCTGGCCCACCCGGTACGGGCCGGCGAACCTCTCCTGCCGCTGCACCTGGAGGCCGGGCGCCCGGCTCCGCTGGCCGAGCGACTGGGCAAGGGGCGCCGGGCGGTGACCATACCGGTGGACGAGATCAGTTCGGTATCGGGCTTGGTGCAGCCTGGGGACCTCATCGACCTGTACGTGTCCTTCGACCATCGCGGCAAACGGACGACCATGCCGCTGCTGCAACGGATGCGCGTGCTGGCCACGGGACACCAGACCGAGACGCAGGGGGCCGGAGGCGAGGCGCCGCGCGGCGCGTTCTCCACCGTGACGCTGGATGCGACGCCGGACGAGGCGGTCAAGCTCATCATCGCGCGCGATGGCGGAATCCTTACCGCCATGCTGCGCCGTCCGGGGGACGGCAGCCCGGCGCCTGGCCGGGTGTCGGGCGGGCTCGCTTCCCTGCTGGGGCTGGGCGATGCGGAGCCGCCCGAGCCGCGCCGGCGGGCGGGCGCGACCATCATCTATGGCGACCGCGCTCCCCGCCGTATTCCCGGCCTGGGCGAGGCCGGCGAAGGGCAGGGAGGCCTGCCATGAGCGCCGCCATCATGGGGCGAGCCCTGCGCGGCGGTCCCGGTATCGTGTTCGCCATCCTGGCCTGCGTGGCGCAGGCAGCCGAGCCGTCGTCCGCCCCGTGGCCTGCATGGCTCGAGCAGGAAGAGGTGCCCGCGGCGGCACCTGCGGCCCAGTCCGGCCAGGACCTTCCGGACGTCGAGATGTACGTCGGCGAGACCCAGGTGTTCCCGGCGCCGGGCGTGGCGCGGGTGGCCGTGGGCAATGGCCGGGTCATCAACGCGGCCACGGCCGACGACAGGGAGGTCGTGGTGTTCGCCAACGCGGCCGGCACGTCGTCGCTGGTCATCTGGGACGGGGACGGCGCCATGCGGCGCATGCGCATCACCGTCGTGCCGGGCCAGTCCTCGCGCGTGCAGCGGGAGATCGAGGCCTTTCTCGCCACCATCCCATCGGTGCGCAGCCGGCTCGTCGGCGACAAGATCATCGTCGAAGGCGACGACCTGAGCGACGCGGACCAGGCCCGCATCGCGCTGCTGGCGCGCCGCTATCCGCAGGTGGTCGATTTCACCGGGCAGCTCGGCTGGGAGCGCATGGTGATGATGGACGTCAAGGTGGTCGAGATGCCGCGTTCGAGGCTGCGCGAACTGGGCGTGCGCTGGGATGGCGCGAGCACCGGCGGCCTGAACGCGGGGCTGGCCTGGGACGCCGCGGTGGGGCGGCCCCTGCGGGCGGCAGCCGGCGACGCCGCGCAACGTCCCGGAGGCGGCCCCATCGAGTTGCCGTTCCCGGCCACGTCCCCGGCGGGGTATCTGGGCATGAATGCCCTGTTGTCCGCGCGCATCCAGGCCATGGCCCAGAGCGGCGAGGCGGTCATCCTGGCCCAGCCGCAACTGTCGGCGCGCAGCGGCTCCACCGCGCGCTTTCTTGCGGGCGGGGAAGTGCCCTATGCGACGGTGGACAGGAACGGCGCGTCGAACACGACCTTCAAGCCCTATGGCGTCACCTTGCAGATCGCGCCGCGGGTCGATGCGGGCGGCACGGTGCGGTCCGTCATCGACGTCGAGGTCAGCGCCGTGGATCCTTCGGTGACGGCCACGGGCGGCCCCGCGCTCAAGGTGCGCAGGACCGCCACGGAGTTCAACGTGCGCTCGGGCGAGACGCTGGTCCTGAGCGGCTTCCTGTCGCGCGAGCAGTCCCAGGACCTGGATGGGTTGCCCGGCCTGTCCAGCCTGCCCATCCTGGGGCCCTTGTTCGGGTCGCGCAGGTTCCAGCGGCGCGAGACCGAACTGGCCATCTTCGTCACCCCGACCGTCGTCACCCAGCGCAATCCCGACCTGCGAGAGCGCATCGACCGCGGGCAGCGAGTGCTGGACGAGACCTTCGGGCCGGAACGGCTGAACGTCCCCGTGCGGCCCGATGCCCCTTTCCTGGAGCGATGATGCTGGACATCGAGATCCTGACCGACGAGGACCATGCGGCCTCGTTGAGCGTGGCGTCGCCGGCGGTGATCGGACGCGGGGATGGCTGCGAGATCCGCCTGCGCCACTGGCGGGTCGCCCGCCGGCACGCCCGGCTGGAAGAGCGGACCGAAGGCGTGTTCGTGGAAGACCTGGGATCGCTGGGCGGGACCTTGGTCAACGGCCGCCGCATCCTCCAATACGGACCCTTGTTGCCCGAGGACGAGATCGTCGTCGGCGCCGTGATGTTGCGTGTACGAGCGGTTGCCGCGCTGGCCGGCGAGGCGTCGTCGCCAGGCGGCGCGCCCCCGTCAGCGGACGGGGCGGCCGCGCCGGTTGCCCGGTCCGCCGCGGGCCACACGCAAGAAGCGGCGATGGTCGAATGGCGGCGCCGGCTGCATGCGCGCCTGCTGGAGGCCCTGGACCTGCGCCGGCGCGACGTGTCCGCCATGAGCGATGCGGCCTTGCGGCAGGAGGCCGACCGCCTGCTGGAAGCGCTGGTGCTGGATGCCGATGCCGAGATTCCCGCTGACCTGGACCGCGATGCGCTCCGCCGGCAGGTCGTGGACGAGGCGGTCGGGCTGGGCCCGCTGGAGTCCTTGCTGGCCGACCCGGACATCTCCGAGATCATGGTCAACCGGCACGATGAGCTGTATGTAGAGCGCGGCGGCGTCCTGTGCCGGTATCCGGCGGTATTCAGCAGCGATCAGTCGGTCCTGGGAGTGATCGAGCGCATCGTCTCGCCGCTGGGCCGCCGCATCGACGAAAGCTCGCCCATGGTCGATGCCAGGCTGCGCGACGGCTCGCGGGTGAATGCGATCATCGCGCCGTTGGCGCTGAAGGGGCCGGCCCTGACCATACGCAAGTTCCCCGCCCGCCGCTTGCGGATGGAGGACCTGGTGGAGGGCGGATCGCTGGATGCGCACATGGCGGCGTTCCTGCGCTTGTGCGTGGAGCGGCGCAAGAACATCGTCGTCTCCGGCGGGACCGGCTCGGGCAAGACGACGCTGCTCAACATCCTGTCGAACTTCATCCCGCCGGCCGAGCGTGTCATCACCATCGAGGACGCCGCCGAATTGCGCCTGGCGCACGAGCACCTGGTCTCGCTGGAGGCGCGGCCGGCCAACCTGGAAGGCCGGGGCGCGGTCTCCATCCGGGACCTGGTGCGCAACGCGCTGCGCATGCGGCCGGACCGCATCGTGGTGGGCGAGTGCCGGGGCGCCGAGGCGCTGGACATGTTGCAGGCGATGAACACCGGCCACGAGGGCTCGTTGACGACGCTCCACGCCAACACGCCGCGCGACGCGATGTCGCGGCTCGAGACCCTGGTGCTGATGGCGGGCATGGACCTGCCGCTGGGAGCCATACGCGAGCAGATCGCCTCGGCGATCGACATCGTGGTCCAGCAGGGCCGCAGCGCGGCCGGGCAGCGGCGGGTGACCGCCATCGTCGAGGTCAGCGGCATCGAGAGCGGCCGTATCCAGCTGCAGGAGCTGTTCCGTTTCGAGCGGCCGGATGGTGCGGTGCCCGGCGACGCCGGATACTTCCAGGGCTGCGAGCTCATGCCCAGTTTCCTCGATGAGTGGCGGGCCGCCGGCGCCGTCATTTCGCCGCAATGGTTCTGCGAGCGCACGCCGGCGCCGGACGGGCCCCGGAGCCTTGCATGAGCGCACGCGCCATCGACGCGCTCATCGCCTGCGCGGTGCTGGTCTGCGTATCGCTGCTGGTCTGGATCGCCTGCGGGTGGGTGCGCGACAGCCTTGTCCGGTACCGGGAGGTGTTCACCGAGACCGCCCGCGTCCGCATGAGCGAGTTCTTCCTGTTCGTGGACGTGAACCAGCTGTGGGTGGCGCACGTTGCGGTGGTCGGCCTGCTGGCGGCCGTCGGCGGGTGGTTCGCGCAGAGCTGGGTCTTCGCCGCCGCCGGCGCGGCGGCCGGGGCGTGGCTGCCGCGCCAGGTCGCCCGCCACCTGCGCACGCGCCGCATGCGCAGGTTCGATGCGCAATTGCCCGACGCGCTGCTGGCCCTGGCCAGCGCCTTGCGCGCCGGCGCCAGCCTGCAGGCGGGGCTGCGCCAGATAGCGACAGAAAGCGAGGCGCCGCTGGCCCAGGAGTTCGCGCTGCTGATGCGCGAGCAGCGCTTTGGCGTGAGCATGGACCAGTCGCTGGCGAACCTGCATGCGCGCGTACCCACCGAAGCGGCCAGCCTGGTCGCTTCGGCGCTGCGGATCGCCGCCGATACCGGCGGCAACCTGGCCGAGACCCTGGAGCGGATAGGCGCGACCGTGCGTGCACGGCTGCACATGGAAGGACGGGTACGCGCGCTTACGGCCCAGGGCCGCTTGCAGGCCAGGGTGGTGGGAGTCCTGCCGTGGCTGCTGCTGGCCACGCTGCATCGCCTGGAGCCCGAGGCGATGCAGCGTCTGTGGACCACTCCCGGGGGATGGGCCGTGCTGGCCCTGGTCGCGGCGCTGGACATCCTCGGGTTGTGGATGATCGCCCGCATCGTCCGGATCGACATATGACAACCGAAGGCGGACTTCATGGGGAAGGCGGCGCTCACGCGACGAGGCCGGCATGGGCATGATCGCGTTGCTGATCGGCCTGGCCGTGGCGGCGCTGGCGGTCCTGGCCTGCCTGCTGGTCATCGACCCGCCCCCCTTGCCGGACCGGACGGCCGAGGCGCCGCCGCGCGCCTTCCGGCTGGCCTGGCCCCTGGTCTCGGCGGCCGCCCACTATGGCCGGCCCTGGCTTTCGTGGCAGGGCCGGCGCCGCATCGAGTCCCAACTGGTCCGGTCCGGCCTGCGCCATGGCCTGGCACCGGTGCACATCCTGGGAGCGCAGGTGCTGTGCGCCTGCGCCGGTGGATTGGTCGCCGCGCTGCTGGCGTCGTCGTGGTCCGGGCTTCCCGCCCTGGCGGCCTGGGCCGCGGCGGGCGCGGCGGCGGGCGGAACCTATCCGCGTCTCTGGCTGCGCGACCGGGTGCGCCGCAGGCGGCGGGACATCCTGCGGGCCCTGCCATTCGTGCTGGACATGACCACCCTGTGCGTCGAGGCCGGCCTGCACGTGGGCGCGGCTCTGCAGCAGGCGGTCCAGAAAGGGCCGCCCGGGCCGCTGCGCGATGAACTGCGCCGCGTGCTGGGCGACGTGCGCACCGGCGTGCCGCGCACGCGCGCGCTCAAGGACATGGCCGAACGCCTGGAGATTCCCGAGATACGGGCCTGGACCGGCACGCTGGCCCAGGCCGACGCGCTGGGCATGAACCTCGCTCCCATCCTGCGCGCACAGTCCGACCAGCGCCGGGCCGAACGCTTCCTGCGCGCCGAGCGCCTGGCGCTGGAGGCGCCGGTCAAGATGCTGCTGCCCCTGATCGCTTGCATCTTTCCGTGTTCCTTCGTCGTGATCGGCTTTCCGATCGCGGTCAAGCTCATGGATACGGGTTGGTAGGGGCATGGCCTGGCATCGCGCGACCAGCTGCCTGGGCCGCCTGCGCGGATGGTTGGGGCAAGTCCCGCCGGCGCCGGGCGATGGCCTGTGGATCGTGCCCTGCCGGGCGGTTCACACCGTGGGCATGTCCTGGCCCATCGATGTCGTCTTCGTGGACCGGCGGGGCAGGGTGCTGCGCATCGTGCCGGCATTGCGCCCGGGCCGGGCGGCCTGTTGCTGGCGCGCGTGGGGCGTGCTCGAACTGGCGGCCGGAGAAGCCGCGAGGCTGGGATGGAAGCAGGGGATAAGAGTGAGCCGGCGCCGCGCATCGACGCCGATGCGGTCCGGCCCATGAGGCGGGTGCGGCGCGGGCCGCACCCCGCGGACGTCAGCCGCGCGTCTCGTCCAGCACGCGCTGCGCTTCCTCGCGCACGCGGGCCGGGGAGGTGCCGCCGATGTGCGAGCGCGACGCCACCGAGCCTTCCAGCGTCAACACCGCGTGGATGTCCTCGCCCACCAGCGGATGGAAGGCGCGCAGCTCGTCCACCGACAGGTCGGCCAGGTCGCAGCCGCGTTCCACGCAGGCACGCACGGCCAGCGCGACCGCTTCGTGCGCGTCGCGGAAGGGCACGCCCTTCTTGACCAGGTAGTCGGCCAGGTCGGTGGCGGTGGAGAAGCCTTGCAGCGCGGCGGCGCGCATGGCCTCGGGCTTGACCTGGATGCCGCCGGCCATGTCGACGAAGATGCGCAGGGTGTCGCGCACGGTGTCGGCGGTGTCGAACAGGCCTTCCTTGTCTTCCTGGTTGTCCTTGTTGTAGGCCAGCGGCTGGCCCTTCATCAGGGTCAGCAGCGCCACCAGGTGGCCGTTCACCCGGCCGGTCTTGCCGCGCGCCAGCTCGGGCACGTCGGGGTTCTTCTTCTGCGGCATGATGGAGCTGCCGGTGCAGAAGCGGTCGGCCAGGTCGATGAAGCCCACGCGCGGGCTCATCCACAGCACCAGCTCTTCCGACAGGCGCGAGATGTGCGTCATGACCAGCGCGCCGGCGGCGCAGAATTCGATCGCGAAGTCGCGGTCGGACACCGCGTCCAGCGAATTGCGGCACACGCCGTCGAAGCCCAGCGTGCGGGCCACGCGCTCGCGGTCGATGGGATAGGAGGTGCCGGCCAGCGCGGCGGCGCCCAGCGGCAGGCGGTTGACCCGCTTGCGGCAGTCGGCCAGGCGCTCGGCGTCGCGGCCGAACATTTCGGCATAGGCCAGCAGGTGGTGGCCGAAGGTGACGGGCTGGGCGACCTGCAGGTGGGTGAAGCCGGGCAGGATGGTGTCGGCGTGCTGCAGCGCGAGCGTGGCCAGCGCGTGGCGCAACTGGCGCAGCAGGTCGGTCAGCGTGTCGATCTCGGCGCGCAGCCACAGCCGGATGTCGGTGGCGACCTGGTCGTTGCGCGAGCGGCCGGTGTGCAGGCGCTTGCCGGCGTCGCCCACCAGTTCGGTCAGGCGGCGCTCGATGTTCAGGTGGACGTCTTCCAGGTCGAGCAGCCATTCGAAGCGGCCGGCGTCGATCTCGGTTTCGATGGCGGCCATGCCGCGGCGGATGTCGGCAAGGTCCTGCTGGGTCAGGATGCCCACGGCATGCAGCATGTCGGCATGCGCCAGGGAACCCTGGATGTCGAACTTGGCCAGGCGTTTGTCGAAGTCCACCGAAGCGGTGTACCGTTTGACGAGGTCGGACACCGGTTCGGAGAACCGGGCTGACCAGGCTTCGGCCTTCTTGGCGAACTGGTCTTGGGGGCGGGGGTCGGTCGATTTGGACATGGCGCGGATTATAAAGCGGGTTATGGCGGTTACTGTATCGGGAACGGGCTCGCCCGGGGTACTGGTGGTAGGGCGGGACCCGGCGTTCTGCCGCCGCCTGTCGGCGCAGCTCAGGACGCTGGCCAGGCGCCTGCCGTTGCATCTGCTGCCGCCCGCCGTGGGCGCCGACCAGGCGCGGCGGGCGGATCCGGCCCCCGGCGTGGCGCTGCTCGACCTGGGCCTGCCCGACGCCCAGGGCTACGCGCTGGCCCGGGCCTGGGAACGGTCGGGGCCCCGGCTGGTGCTGCTCCTGCCCTCGCTCGACAGCCTGCCCCAGGCCGAGCAACTGCGCGCGAGCGACCTGCTGGTGCCGCCGATACGCATCGATCGCCTGGAGCAGGCGCTGCGGCAAGCGCTGGGCACCGGCCCATCGCCGGACGCCCTGATGGCCCACGGGCGAGACGGCACGGTCGCGGTGCCGGTGGAAGAAGTGCTCTACCTGCGCGCCGACGGCAAGTACGTCAGCCTGCGCACCCGCCAGGGCGAATTCCTGACCGATCGCGCGCTGGCCGACCTGTCGCGCGCTTTCCCCGAACGTTTCATCCAGGCCCATCGCAACGCGCTGGTGGCCCGCTCGGCCATCGCCGGCGCGCGCCTGGTCACCCCGGAACTTACCGGGGGCGATGCCGATCCCTATTGGGAACTGCTGCTGCATGGCGTGCCCGACCGCATCGCGGTGGCGCGCCGGCGCTGGCCGCTGGTGCGGCGCTGCCTGCCGCAAGGCCGTGCGGCCCAGTCCCTTTCCCCGGAGGCGATTTGACCGATACCGCCGTCGAATTGATCGACGACCTGGGCACCCTCGATCCGGCCGCCTGGGATGCCCTGGCCGCCGGCAACCCTTTCGTCGCGCACGCCTATCTGCACGGCCTGCACGCCACCGGCTGCGCCGTCCGGCGCACGGGCTGGCAGCCCACCTGCCTGGTGCTGCGGCGGGCGGGCAAGCTCGTGGGCGCCATGCCGCTGTACGTGAAGTCCCATTCCCGGGGCGAATACGTGTTCGACCAGGCCTGGGCGGAAGCCTTCGAGCGCCATGGCCTGCCGTACTACCCGAAACTGTTGTGCGCCGTGCCGTTTACGCCCGTGGGCGGCCCGCGCCTGCTGGCGGCGGCCCACGAGGACCGGGTGCTGCTGGCCCGCGCCGCGATCGAGGTCGCGCAGCAGGCGGGCGTCTCGTCGCTGCACGTGCTGTTTCCCCGCGACGACGACCTGCGGGCGCTGCGCGAGGCGGGGTACATGCTGCGCGAAGGGGTCCAGTTCCATTGGCGCAACGACGGCTATGACAGTTTCGACGCCTTCCTGGCCGCGATGAACCACGACAAGCGCAAGAAGATCCGCCAGGACCGCAAGAAGGTCGAGCAGGCGGGCATACGCTTTCGGCACCTGCGCGGCGCGGCCATCTCCGCCGGCGACCTGGCGTTCTTCTATCGCTGCTACGCCTCCACCTATGCCAACCACTGGTCCTCGCCCTACCTGAAACCGGCCTTCTTCCAGGCGCTGCACGCCGCCATGCCCGAGGCGCTGCTGCTGGTCATGGCCGAGCGGCACGGCGAGCCGGTCGCCTGCGCGTTGAACGTGGCCGCCGGCGACACCCTGTACGGCCGCTACTGGGGCTGCGTGGATTTCGTATCGGGCCTGCACTTCGAGACCTGCTACCTGCAGGCCATCGCCTATTGCATCGCCCACGGCATCGCCCATTTCGAAGGGGGCGCCCAGGGCGTGCACAAGATGTCGCGCGGCCTGCTGCCGGTGCCGACCTGGTCGGCGCACTGGGTGGCGGACGAACGTTTCGCCGCCGCCATCGCCGATTTCCTGGACCGCGAAACCCGTGGCATGAACCGGTACCTGGACGAACTGGAGTCGCACTCGCCCTTCAAGGCCCCGGCCGATTGACCGGGCAGGGCGGCTGCCGGGACGTCGGCGGGCCATCGGCCTTATGATGTGAGCTACTCCTTGGCGCTGACTTACACGATGAAAGGCAATTTCTTCAACCTCTACGCGCACCGGTTCGCGCGGGTGGCCGTGGGCGTGCCCCGCTGCCGGGTGGCCGACCCCGCGTTCAACGCGGCACAGACGCTGGACCTGGCGCGGCAGGCGGCCGCGCAGGGAGCGGCGCTGGTGGCCTTCCCCGAACTGGGGCTTTCCGCCTACACCTGCGACGACCTGTTCCACCAGGCCGCGCTGCTGGAGGCCTGCGAACGGGCGCTGGGCGACATCGTGGCCGAGTCCGCCGGGCTGCCGGCCGCGCTCATCGTGGGGCTGCCGCTAAGGGTGAACCATTCCCTGTTCAATTGCGCCGTGGTGGTGGCGCGCGGACGCATCCTGGGCGTCGTGCCCAAGACCTACCTGCCCAACTACGGCGAGTTCTACGAAGCCCGCCAGTTCACCGCGGGCGATGCCACGGTGGCCACCCACGTCGAGCTGGCCGGACAACGGGCGCCATTCGGGCCGGACCAGCTGTTCGAGGTGGCCGACGTGCCGGGGCTGCGCTTCCACGTCGAGATCTGCGAGGACGTGTGGGTGCCGATTCCGCCGTCGTCCTTCGCGGCACTGGCGGGGGCCAGCGTGCTGGTGAACCTGTCGGCGTCGAACATCGTGGTGGGCAAGTCGGGATACCGGCACCAGCTCGTCAGCCAGCAGTCGGCGCGCTGCCTGGCGGCCTACCTGTACACCTCGGCAGGGCGGGGCGAATCGTCCACCGACCTCGCCTGGGACGGCCAGTCCATCATCTACGAGAACGGCGAGCTGCTGGCCGAGTCCGGCCGCTTCCTGGACGACTCGCATCTCATCCTGGCCGACGTCGATCTCGAGCGCCTGTCGCACGAGCGCATGCGGCAGACCACGTTCGGCCAGTCGGTGCTGCGCCACAAGGCCGAGACCGAGCGTTTCCGGACGACTGCCTTCGAGATCGGCCTGGCCGTGGACCAGCCCCTGGCGCTGCGGCGCAAGGTCGAGCGCTTTCCCTACGTGCCGGCCGACCGCCGGCGCCGCGACGAGCGCTGCGACGAGGTCTACAACATCCAGGTCCAGGCGCTGGTGCAGCGGCTGTCCGCCATCGGCATGGACAAGGTGGTGATCGGCGTGTCCGGGGGACTGGATTCGACCCACGCGCTGTTGGTCTGCGCCAAGGCCATGGATCGCCTGAACCTGCCGCGCGCCAACATCATCGGCGTGACCATGCCGGGCTTCGCCACCAGCGGGCGCACCCTGCAGCAGGCGCGCGCGCTGATGCGCGTGGTCGGCTGCACGGCCATGGAGATCGACATCCGGCCCAGCTGCGCGCAGATGCTCAAGGACATCGGGCATCCGTACGCCTCGGGCCAGGAACTCTACGACATCACCTTCGAGAACGTGCAGGCCGGCGAGCGCACCAGCCACCTGTTCCGGCTGGCCAATTTCCACAACGCCATCGTCATCGGCACCGGCGACCTGAGCGAACTGGCGCTGGGTTGGTGCACCTATGGCGTGGGCGACCACATGTCGCACTACAACGTCAACGCCAGCGTGCCCAAGACCCTGATCACCCACCTGGTGCGGTGGGTGGCCGAGACGGGCAAGGTGGGTGACGGCAGCCAGGTGCTGCTGGACATCCTGGGCACCGAGATCAGTCCCGAGCTGGTGCCGGGCAAGACCGACGGCGCGCCCGCGCAGCGGACCGAACAGTTCATCGGGCCCTACGAGCTGCAGGACTTCAACCTGTACTACATCCTGCGCTATGGCTTCGCGCCGTCGAAGGTCGCCTTCCTGGCGCTGGCCGCCTGGCACGACCGCGAGCGCGGCGACTGGCCCGAGGAAGCGCACGTGCCGCGCAACCAGTACGAACTGGCCGCCATCAAGCGCAACCTGGGCATCTTCGTGCACCGGTTCTTCAAGACCAGCCAGTTCAAGCGTTCGTGCGTGCCCAACGCGCCCAAGGTCGGCTCGGGCGGTTCGCTGTCGCCGCGCGGCGACTGGCGCGCCCCCAGCGATTCCGAAGAGATCGTCTGGAAGGCCGACCTTGCGAACGTTCCCGATACTCCGCCGGACGCCTGAAGGCCGGCGCCCGGCCGGCTACAATCCCAGTCATCGCATCTTCGCCATTCCCGCCAGCATCTCGACAAAGGTCCAGCCATGAAGCAAGTCACCGCCATCATCAAACCGTTCAAGCTCGACGAGGTCCGCGAAGCACTGGCCCAGGTCGGCGTCAATGGTCTGACCGTGACGGAGGTCAAGGGCTTCGGCCGCCAGAAGGGACATACCGAGCTCTATCGCGGCGCCGAATACGTGGTCGACTTCCTGCCCAAGATCCGCATCGAACTGGTGATCGCCGACGATCTGGTCGACCAGGCCGTGGAGGCCATCATCCGCGTGGCGCGCACGGGCAAGATCGGCGACGGCAAGATCTTCGTGACGCCCGTCGAGCAGGTCATCCGCATCCGCACCGGCGAGACCGGCGAAGCCGCGGTCTGACGTCCGGGCGGCCATTGCCGCCCCCGGCGTCCGCCATATATTTCTCACAAGAATAAAGAAATGATGAATATATGGTTTGATGACATATGTGGATTTGTTACGTTTACGTCTCTCGCATCCACATAGTCAGAAGAAGGACGCCGTTTCATGTTCAAGAAGATCATCGTGCTCGCGGCCACCTCGGCCGCGCTGCTCACGGCAGTGACGGGGACGGCGCAAGCCCAGGACAAGCCGCTGCTGAACGCCTCGTACGACGTTGCGCGCGAGGTGTTCGCCGCGGTCAATCCCAAGTTCCAGGCGTACTGGAAGACCAAGACCGGCCACGACATCAAGATCGACCAGTCGTTCGCCGGCACCTCGCGCCAGGCGCAGGACATCATCCAGGGCAAGAAGGTCGACGTCGTGACCTTCAACCAGGTGCCCGACGTCGACATCCTGGCCCAGCGCGGATTGCTGCGCAAGGACTGGCAGAAGGCCTTCCCGAACAACAGCTCGCCCTACTACAGCACCATCGCCTTCCTCGTGCGCAAGGGCAACCCCAAGAACGTCAAGAACTGGGACGACCTGGCGCGCGACGACGTCAAGCTGGTGTTCCCGAACCCCAAGACCTCGGGCAACGCGCGCTATACCTACCTGGGCGCGTGGCTGTACGCCAACGAGAAGTTCGGCGGCGATCAGGAGAAAATCAAGCAGTTCGTCGGCAAGGTCCTGCACAACGTCGTCAACTTCCCCACCGGCGGGCGCGGCGCGACCGTGGCGTTCGCGCAGAACGGGCAGGGCGACGTGCTGCTGACCTTCGAGTCGGAAGTGATCAACATCGCCAAGGGCGAGGAATTCAAGGCGGGCGGCTATGAGGTCGTGGTGCCGCCGGTGTCCGTGCTGGCCGAGTTCCCCGTGGCCGTGGTCGACAAGGTCGTGGACGAGAAGGGCACCCGCCAGCTCGCCACCGAATACCTGAACTACCAGTACACCCGCGAGATCCAGCTGCTGCTGACCACCTTCAACTACCGGGTCAACCATCCCGACGTCGCCAAGGTCGTGGCCGACCGTTATCCCAAGGTGCGCCTGATCGACCCGACCAAGGTGCTGGGGTCCTGGGATGACATCACCAAGAATCACTTCGGTTCCAACGGCGTGCTGGACCAGTTGCTGGCCAAGCGCTGATCGTGGCGGCGCCGGTCCCGGGGCCGGTGCCGTACAATCCTTCCCGGCAAGGCGCGGCCACCCCGCAGGTGGGCCGCGCTTCTTCGCTTCCGCCCCGATCCCGCCGCCTACGCCGTGAATCCGTCCTTCCGTTTTTTCCGTCGTCCGCCGGTCCTGCCCGGTTTCGTGCCGAGCTTCGGCTTTTCGGTGCTGTTCCTCAGCCTGGTCATCCTGGTGCCCTTGTCGGCCCTGCTGCTGTACGTCGGCGACATGACCTGGGCGCAGTACTGGCGGGCGATCTCCGATCCCCGCGTGGTGCAGAGCTACAAGATCACGGTGTCGGGGGCGTTCTACTCGACCGTCATCGTCACCGGCGTGGGCTTCGTGCTGGCCTGGATCGTGTCCCGCTACGATTTTCCCGGCCGGCGGCTGATCGATGCGCTGGTCGACCTGCCGTTCGCGCTGCCCACGGCGGTGGCCGGCATCACCCTGTCGGCCCTGTTCGTGCCCACCGGCTGGCTCGGGCGCTGGTTCGAGCCCCTGGGCATCAAGATCTCGTACGCCTACCCCGGGCTGGTGGTGGCCATGATCTTCACCAGCCTGCCGTTCATCGTGCGCTCGCTCCAGCCCGTGCTGGAAGACCTCGAGCCCGAATTCGAGGAGGCCGCGTCCACGCTGGGCGCCACGCGCTGGCAGACCTTCTGGCGCGTGCTGCTGCCCAGCCTGGTGCCGGCGCTGATCTCCGGCGCTTCGCAGGCCTTCATCCGCAGCCTGGGCGAATTCGGCGCGGTCATCATGATCGCCGGCAACATCCCGTTCCAGACCGAGATCACGTCGCTGATGATCTTCGTGCGCCTGCAGGAGTTCGACTATCCCGCCGCCGCCGCCATCGCCTCGGTAGTGCTGATCGCCTCGCTGCTGCTGCTGTTCCTGCTGCAAGTCGTCCAGGGACGACTGCTGCGCCGATGATGAGCCCACCCCCTACGCGCTTCGCGCGCCCCCTCAAGGGGGCGACGCTGGCGGACCGGCGGAGCCGGATCCGCGGCGTCCTGGGTCGGGCGGGGCCTTCTGGCCTTATGGATAACTGACACGACTGCCCATGACCAACAAACGGCCCACTCTCGTCCATCAATGGTTGCTGATCGCGCTGGGCATCGTGCTGACAGTGCTGATCCTGGTCGTGCCGCTGGCGCTGATCTTCTCGCAGGCGCTGTCGGGCGGCTGGAGCCTGCTGGCCCAGAACCTGGATGAAGACTTCATGAAGCACGCGATCGGCCTGACCGTGCTGACCACGCTGGCGACGGTGCCGATCAACCTGGTGTTCGGCATCCTGCTGGCCTGGTGCGTGACCCACTACGATTTCTTCGGCCGGCGGCTGCTGACCACCCTGGTCGACATCCCCTACGCGACCTCGCCCGTGGTGGCGGGCCTGTGCTATCTGGTCGTCTACGGGCTGGAAAGCACGCTGGGCAAGTGGCTGTACAGCCATGACATCCAGCTGATGTTCGCCTGGCCCGGCATCATCATGGTGACGGTGTTCGTGACCTCGCCCTACGTGGCTCGCATCCTGATCCCGCTGATGCAGGCCCAGGGCGCCGACGAGGAAATCGCGGCGCTGTCGCTGGGCGCCTCCGGCTGGCAGATCTTCCGGCGCGTGACCCTGCCCAACATCAAGTGGGCGCTGCTCTACGGCATCGTCATTACCAATGCCCGGGCGGTGGGCGAGTTCGGCGCGGTGTCGGTGGTGTCCGGCACCATCATGAACCAGACCCTGACGCTGCCTTTGCTGGTCGAACAGCTCAACAACGACTACAAGACCGCCGCCGCCTTCACGGCCGCGGCGCTGCTGGCCTGCATGGCCATGCTGACGCTGCTGCTCAAGACCATCATGGAGTGGCGCCAGAAGCGGCGCGACGACACGCCGGCGCATTTCTCGCCCGAGGCGATGACCAAGCGCTGAAAACCGTCCGGGTCAGGCCGGCCGGTCCGGCCCTCGCAGCAGCACCAGCACCACGCCCGAGCCGCCGTCGTTGGCCCGGGCCTCGACGAAGGCCAGCACTTCTTCCTTCTGCACGAGCCAGCGCCGCACCTTTTCCTTCAGGATAGGCGTGCGGTTCTTCGATCCCAGTCCCTTGCCGTGGATGATGCGCACGCAGCGCATCTCCTGCCGCACGCAGGCGCGCAGGAATTCCCCCAGCGCCTCGCGGGCCTCTTCCACCCGGTGGCCGTGCAGGTCGAGCTGGGCCTGCACCGTCCACTGGCCGCGCCGCAGCTTGCGCACGATGTCCTGTCCCAGGCCGGTGCGGCGGTAGGACAGCGTGTCGTCGGTATCGATCAGCCAGTCGGCGCCGTAGTCGTCGGAAATGGATTCCCGCAGCACCTCGGATTCGTCTTCCCAGCGCTTGTAGGGCAGGGGAGCGGGCGCGACCGGCGAGGGATCGATCCTGCCCGTGTCCTTCAGCGGCACCACCCCGCCCACCAGCGCCCGAAACTCGACCGCCGCCCGCCGGGCTTCCTCCGCCCGCCGCCGAGCCTCCCGCTCAGCGGCTTCCGCCGCCAGCCGCTGCTCCTGCAACTCCCGTTGCAACACCTTTAGACTGGACAGGCCCCCCCCTACGCGCTTCGCGCGCCCCCCAGGGGGCGATGCGGGTGGACCGGCGGAGCCGGATCCACCGCATCCTGGGTCTGTGTCGATCTTCTTGGTACGAGACACCACTTGTCTGCCTTGATCCAGGGCGCCGCGGATCCGGCTTTGCCGGTCCGCCAGTGCCGCCCCCTTGAGGGGGCGCCCAAAGGGCGTAGGGGGTGGGCTTCTCTTGGGGTTACACCATTTCGCCGTCCAGCCAGCGCTGGGCGTCCAGCGCCGCCATGCAGCCCGTGCCGGCGCTGGTGATGGCCTGGCGATACACGTGGTCCTGCACGTCGCCGGCGGCGAACACGCCGGGGACCGAGGTCATCGTGGCCAGCCCGTTCAGGCCGCTGCGCGTGATGATGTAGTCGTCCTTCATCTCCACCTGGCCCTTGAAGATGCCGGTATTGGGCTGGTGGCCGATGGCGATGAAGACCCCGGTGACGGCGATGTCCTCGGTCTGGCCGGTCTGGTTGTTGCGCAGCCGCGCCCCGGTTACGCCCGAGTCGTCGCCCAGCACTTCCTGCAGCTCGTTGAAGAGTTTCAGGATCACGCGTCCTTCCTGGACCTTCTCGTTGAGCTTGTCCACCATGATGGGTTCGGCGCGGAACTTGTCGCGGCGGTGGATCAGGGTGACGGTGCGGCAGATGTTGGCCAGGTACAGCGCTTCTTCCACGGCCGTGTTGCCGCCGCCGACCACGGCGACGTCCTGGTTCTTGTAGAAGAACCCGTCGCAGGTCGCGCAGCCCGAGACGCCGCGGCCCTTGTAGTTTTCTTCCGACGGCAGGCCCAGGTACTTGGCCGAGGCGCCGGTGGCGATGATCAGCGCGTCGCAGGTGTAGGTGCCCGAGTCGCCGACCAGCTTGAACGGCCGCTGGTCCAGGTGCGCGGTATGGATGTGGTCGAAGACGATGTCGGTATTGAAACGCTCGGCATGCTGCTGGAAGCGCTGCATCAGCTCCGGTCCCTGCACGCCGTTGACGTCGGCGGGCCAGTTGTCCACCTCGGTCGTCGTCATCAACTGGCCGCCCTGCTCGACGCCGGTGATCAGCATGGGCGACAGGTTGGCCCGGGCGGCGTAGACGGCGGCGGTATACCCGGCCGGCCCCGACCCGAGGACGAGGACTTTGGCGTGTTTGTCTTGGCTCATGATCTCAACAATTTCCTGGCGTCGTGCGCCCGATTTGCAACCGTCATCATAGGTGATCCCGCCCCGTCGCGTTTTCAACCCTGGAGCCTGCCGGGGGGCGGGAGAACGGAATTGTATATTTCTATGGCTGCGATAGCCCCGGGGGAGCTTGACCGGGCGCCACCCACTTATAATCAGCCCATGGCACGTACCGCTACCGCGGGAAATACCCGCAATTCGCAGAACACCGGCAATTCGTCCGGTGCCTTGCCCGGCCGCCTGTCCCGCCTGTTCCGCGAGGCGCGCTGGATCCTGTTCGCCGCCCTGGCCGTCTATCTGACCCTGGTGCTGGCCACCTACAACTCGGGCGACCCGGGGTGGTCGCATGCCGTGCAGATCGACCACGTCCACAACAGCGGGGGCCGTTTCGGCGCCTGGCTGGCGGACCTCATCCTGTTCCTGATCGGCGCCTCGGCCTGGTGGTTCGTGGTGCTGTTGTTGCAGCGCGTCTACGCCAGCTACCTGCGCCTGGCCCACCAGTTCCTGCGCGGCGGCTCCGACGCCGACGTGCCCCAGCGGGTGCGCTGGGAGCAGGGCCTGGGCTTTTGCGCCCTGATGATCGGTTCGGTCGGCCTCGAGGCGCTGCGCCTGCGGTCCTTCGGCGAATCCCTGCCGCACGGCAGCGGCGGCATGATAGGCGAGAGCATCGCCAAGTATGCCTCGTCCTCGTTCGGCTACACCGGCGCGACCCTGCTGCTGCTGGTCCTGTTCGCCATCGGCGCCAGCCTGTTCTTCGGTTTTTCGTGGCTGGTGGTGGCCGAGAAGATCGGTTCCTGGCTGGAGCTGGGGCTGCGCGGGGCCAGGAATTCCTGGCAGGCCCGCGAGGACCGCAAGGTGGGCGAGGTGGCCGTGCAGGCCCGCGCCGAGGTCGTGGTGGCCAAGCAGGAAAAGCTGGTCCACGAGCAACCCGTGCGCATCGAGCCGGCGGTTACGGTCGTCCCCAAGTCCGAGCGGGTCGAGAAGGAAAAGCAGCAGGCCTTGTTCGCCGAGATCACCGACAGCCAGTTGCCGCCCCTCAGCCTGCTCGATCCGCCGCCGCCGACCCAGGAAACCGTCTCCACCGAGACCCTGGAGTTCACCTCGCGCCTGATCGAGAAGAAGCTGGCCGACTTCGGCGTCCAGGTCTCCGTGGTCACCGCCCAGCCCGGGCCGGTCATCACCCGCTACGAGATCGAGCCCGCGGTGGGCGTCAAGGGCAGCCAGATCGTCAACCTGGCCAAGGACCTGGCGCGGGCGCTGAGCCTGGTCAGCATCCGGGTGGTCGAGACCATACCCGGCAAGAACCTGATGGGCCTGGAGCTGCCCAACCTGCGGCGCCAGACCGTCAAGCTGTCCGAGATCCTGGGCTCGCAGACCTACCACGGCAGCTCGTCGGTGCTGACCATGGCGCTGGGCAAGGACATCGCCGGCAAGCCGGTGGTGGCCGACCTGGCCAAGATGCCCCACCTGCTGGTGGCGGGCACGACCGGGTCGGGCAAGTCGGTGGGGATCAACGCCATGATCCTGTCGTTGCTGTACAAGGCCGATCCCAGCCAGGTGCGCCTGATCCTGATCGATCCGAAGATGCTCGAAATGAGCGTCTACGAGGGCATCCCGCACCTTCTGGCGCCGGTCGTGACCGACATGCGCCAGGCCGCCAACGCGCTGAACTGGTGCGTGGCCGAGATGGACAAGCGCTACCGGCTGATGAGCAAGATGGGCGTGCGCAACCTGGCCGGCTACAACACCAAGATCCACGACGCCATCAAGCGCGAGGAACCCATCCCCAACCCGTTCTCGCTCACGCCCGATTCGCCCGAGCCGCTCCAGCCGCTGCCCATGGTGGTGGTGGTGATCGACGAGTTGGCCGACCTGATGATGGTGGTGGGCAAGAAGATCGAGGAACTGATCGCCCGCCTGGCGCAGAAGGCCCGCGCCGCCGGCATCCACCTGATCCTGGCCACCCAGCGGCCCAGCGTGGACGTGATCACCGGCCTGATCAAGGCCAACATCCCGACCCGGATCTCGTTCCAGGTCTCGTCCAAGGTCGATTCGCGCACCATCCTCGACCAGATGGGCGCGGAAGCCCTGCTGGGCCAGGGCGACATGCTGTACATGCCGCCGGGCTCGGGCCTGCCCACCCGCGTCCACGGCGCCTTCGTCACCGACGACGAAGTGCATCGGGTGGTCGAGCAGTTGAAGGCGCAGGGCGAGCCCAACTACGAGGAAGGCATCCTGGAAGGCTCCATCGAGGGCGAGACCGGCGATGGCTTGAGCAGCGTGACCGGCATGGGCGACGCGGAGTCCGACCCCATGTACGACCAGGCCGTGGAAGTGGTGCTCAAGCACCGCCGCGCCTCGATATCGCTGGTGCAGCGCCACCTGCGCATCGGTTACAACCGTGCCGCCCGCTTACTCGAACAGATGGAGCGTTCGGGTATGGTTTCCGCCATGCAGTCCAACGGCAACCGGGAAATCCTCGCCCCCGCCAGCCAGGACGAATGACCGGTCCTGCCGCGCTGCGCTACGGAGAGTCCCCTATGACGTTCGTTTCCAAGACCACCGCCTTCCTGGCCCGCGCCGCCGCCGGCGCCGGGCTGGCCGCGGCCCTGGCCCTGCCGGGCGCCGCGCTGGCGGGCGCCATCGACCAGTTGCACGCCTTCGCCAGCAACACCCAGTCCGCGCGCGGCAGTTTCTCGCAAGTCACGCGCGGGGCGTCGGGGCAGGCGGCGCCGGCTCAGTCCGGCAGCTTCTCGTTCCAGCGCCCCGGGCGCTTTCGCTGGGAAGTGGCCAAGCCCTACGAACAACTGATTGTCTCGGATGGCAAGCAGTTGTATCAGTACGACCCCGACCTGAGCCAGGTCACCGTGCGGGACGTGGGGCAGGCCATCGGGTCCTCGCCGGCGCAGATCCTGTTCGGATCGGGATCGCTGGAGCAATCCTTCAACGTGGCCGAGCAGCCCGAGCGCGACGGCCTGCAGTGGCTGCGGGCCACGCCCAAGACGCCGGACGCCGGTTTCTCGCGCGTGGACATCGCCTTCAAGGACGGCCTGCCGGCCCGCCTGGAACTGCTGGACGCCTTCGGCCAGACCACGGCCATCACCTTCAGCGGCATCGCCCGCAATCCGCAACTGCCGCAGGACAGCTTCCGCTTCACGGCGCCCGCCGGCGTGGACGTGGTGCGCATGGGCGGACAGGCGCCGGCCGGCGGCCGCTGACCCGCGTTTTTTCCACCCATGTCCGACCTGTTCCCCGACGACACGCCCGCGGCCGCCAAGGTGCCCGACGCCGCCGCGCCGCTGGCCGAGCGGCTGCGGCCGCGCACGCTGGACGAGGTCGTCGGGCAGAGCCATCTGCTGGGCCCGGGCAAGCCGCTGCGCGTAGCCTTCCAGTCGGGGCGGCCGCATTCGATGATCTTCTGGGGGCCGCCGGGCGTGGGCAAGACCACGCTGGCGCGCCTGATGGCCAACTCCTTCGATGCCCAGTTCATCGCCATCTCGGCCGTGCTGGGCGGGGTCAAGGACATCCGCGACGCGGTGGTGGCCGCCCAGGCGGCGCAATTGAAGGGGCGCCGCACCATCCTCTTCGTCGATGAAGTGCACCGCTTCAACAAGGCCCAGCAGGACGCCTTCCTGCCCTATGTGGAAAGCGGCCTGTTCACCTTCATCGGCGCCACCACCGAGAACCCGTCCTTCGAGGTCAACTCGGCCCTGTTGTCGCGGGCGCGGGTCTACGTGCTGCAATCGCTCAGCGCCGACGAACTGCGGCAACTGATCGCCAAGGCCATCGCCATGCTGGGCGACATCGAGTTCGACGAGGCCTCGCAGGAGCAACTGGCGGCCTGGGCCGACGGCGATGCCCGCCGCGTCATCAACGCGGTCGAGGTGGTGGCCGATTCGGCGCGCGGGGCGGGGCGCACGCAAGTCGACGCCGAATGGCTGGAGACCGCGCTGTCGCAGAACCTGCGCCGCTTCGACAAGGGCGGCGACGCCTTCTACGACCAGATCAGCGCCCTGCACAAGGCCGTGCGCGGCTCGGATCCGGATGCGTCCTTGTACTGGTTCTGCCGCATGCTGGATGGGGGCGCGGATCCGCGCTATCTCTCGCGCCGCATCATCCGCATGGCGGTCGAGGACATCGGCCTGGCCGACCCGCGCGCGCTGGACATCGCCACGGCGGGCGCCGACGTGTACGAACGCCTGGGGTCGCCCGAGGGCGAACTGGCGCTGGCCCAGGCCGTGGTCTACCTGGCCTGCGCCGCCAAGTCCAACGCCGTCTACAACGCCTACAACATGGCCAGGCGCTTCGCCGCCGACAACGGCAGCGCGCCCGTGCCCATGCACCTGCGCAACGCGCCCACCAAGCTGCTCAAGCAACTGGGGCACGGCAAGCAGTACCGCTACGCGCACGACGAACCGCACGCCTACGCGGCCGGCGTCGATTACTTCCCGGACGGCCTGCGCGCGAAGTTCTACCAGCCCACCGACCGCGGGCTGGAAGCCAAGATCGGCCAGAAGCTCGCCTTCCTGCGCGAGCTCGACAAGGAAGCGAAGAAGGGTTAGGCGGCCGCGCCGCCGCAGGCGAAATGCGGCCGTAGCGATGGCGGCATCCCCCGCACCCGGCGCCGGTACTCCGACGGCGTCCAGCCCGTGTTGCTTTTCATGAAGCGCGTGAAGTGGGGCGGGGCGCTGAAGCCCAGATCGTAGGTGATCTCGAAGATGCTCTTCGCTTCGCCGGCCAGCAGCGCGAAGGCGGCGTCCAGGCGCCGCATGTTGTAGTAGGCCCGGGGCGTCATCCGCGTCGCCCGCCGGAACAGGGTGTAGAAGTAGCGCTCGGACACGCCATAGGCGCCCGCGCCGCGCCGGAATGCGGCGAAATCTTCCAGGTCGCGCAACTGGCCGGCGCGGGCATCGCGGCCCACGCGTTCCTCCAGGCTGTTGGCCTGGGCTGACGTGTCGGGGGCGGGGTGGGGCGTCCGGTTTTCCAGCGAACGGACCACGGCCGCCTGGTACAGGGTTCGGACGCCCTGCGACACCGCCCGGGGGTCCGGGCCGGCGCGGAACAGTTCCGCCACCAGTTGCATGGCGTCGGCGCGCAGCGGGCCGGGCAGGGTGATCATGTCGACCGGATCGTCGTCCCCGGCATGGCCGACGGGCCCGGCGCTGTCGTTCAACAGCGGCGAGGCCTTGATCAGGATGGATCCGACCTGTCCCGGATGCCGCGCGCGTCCCGGCGCGGGCGGGATGGCATAGGTCTGCCGGGGATGGATGACCAGCGCGCGGAACTGGTCCAGGCGGTGCAGGCCGCCGTTCAGGCGGACCGGCAGCGGTTCCTGGTGCATGTTCACCAATACCTGCACGCAGTCGCGGGCGTGGTCCGCCAGCTCGACGCCCGACGCCATGACCGAGACCCGGCCGTAGTCCCCGCCGCAATAGCAAAGGTGGGGCGACTCGTGGGCGTCAGTTGGGATCGACAATATTCTTCTCCTTCGCCACCTTCGACCACAGGGCCTTCTCGGTCTGCACGACGTGTTCGAGGCTGGTCCGCCGCGTGTCCGGGACTTCGGCGCCCCACGAGGCGACGAGCTTGCGCACGTCGTCGTTGCCCGCCGCGGCGGTGATCTGCGAGGACAGCGCATCCAGTATATCGGCGGGCAGGCCGGCCGGGCCGAACAGCGCGATCCAGGAAGAGATGGCGGGCACGCCGCGCAGCTTCTTCTCGGTCAGCGTCGGTACCGCCGGCAGCTCCGGGCTGCGCGCCGCGGTGCTGACCGCCAGCGCGTCCAGCTTGCCGATCTTGATCTGCGGCAGCGCCGTCACCAGCGAAATGATGGCGATGTCCACGTCGCCCGCCAGCAGGGCCTGCAACTGGCGCGCGCCCGAGGCGTAGGGAATGTGGACCATGTCGATGCCGGCCGAGGTCTTGATCATCTCGCCCAGGAAGTGCATGCCCGAGCCCACGCCGGGCGACGCGTAGTTGAGTTTCTTCCGGCTGTTGCGGGCGCTTTCCAGGAACTTGTCGAAATCGGCGTAGGCGCCCGCGCGCGAGACGATGACGTACGGCGTGGCGACCAGTTGCGCGATGGGCTGCAGGTCGACTCCCGGATCGACGTTGCCCGGGCGCAGCGCCCACGAGGTCGTGACCGAGGTGCCCGTGGCCAGCAGCGTGTAGCCGTCGTGGGCGGCGTTCTTCACGTGCCGGGCCGCCACTTCGCCGCCCGCGCCCTGCTGGATCTCGACCACGACGAGCTGTTTCAGGCGTTCCGACAACTCCTTGGCGAACAGGCGCGTGGAGTTGGCGGGAAAGCCGTCGCTCCAGGCCATCACCACCTTGATGGGGCGGTTGGGGTAGGGCTGGGCGGTGGCCGGCTGGGGCAGCCATAGCGCAAGCAGGGCGGCGGCCACCCAGGCGTGAGGGCGGGTCTGGAGAAGGCGGAGCGGCACCACTTGTCGTTGTCTCCTGGAGATTGGTCGGGCGGGGGCCGTATGGGGCGGTTTCATTCTAGGAGCGGCCGCCGCGGCGGGCTTACCCTGGACTGAACAGGTGGGCAGCATTTACCCCCATTCGTGTCCGGTCCCGCTGTTCAGCGGGCGGTAACGCCCCGGGCCGGGCGCTCGCCAACAATGCTCGGGCCGTTTCCAACAACATGCCAATGACTTTTCCAACTATGGATATGACTCACGTATCGGTTCGCGGCGGACACGCATTCGAGCCGGCCTTCGTGCAGGCCGAGGACCTGCTGGCCCGCCCGAACGACGACAGGCTGTTCGTCGATGTCCGCCTGGGCGACCCGGAGATCGAATACCGCGCGTACCGCGACGGCCACATCTTCGGTGCCGTCCATGGCCAGATCCGCGATGCATTCGCGGCGGAACCCACCCCGGCAAGCGGCAACCTGCCGCTGCCCGGCCTTGGGCAACTGGCCGACACCCTGAGGAACTGGGGCGTCGGCCGGGACACCGAGATCGTCGTCTACGGCCCGACCCCGGCGCTGGCCGCCCGCGGCTGGTGGGTACTGCGCTGGGCCGGACTCGCCAGGGTGTTCCTGCTCGATGGCGGACTGAAGGCCTGGATCGCCGCCGGCGGCGCGCTGGCGCGCGGCGACGAACCCCATCGGCGCCGGTTGCCCGAAGTCCTGTCCCTGGCCGGAGGACATCTGCCGCAGATCGAGGTGGACGAGGTCGAGCGGCTGCCGGACGGCGCCGTGCTGGTCGATGCGCGGGACGAGGCATCCTACCTGGCCGGGCATATTCCCGGCGCCCGGCATCTGGCCGCCTCCGAGTTCTGGACCCCATCGGGCCGGCTGCGGCCCGCCGGCGAACGGGCCCGCCTGCTGGCGCAGGCCGGCCTCGAGCCCGGCGACGAGGCCGTGGTGTACTGCGGCGGCGGCGTCCTGTCCGCCCTGGTCGCCATGGCCATGGCCGACGCCGGCATCCGGCCCCGGCTGTACGTCGGATCGTGGTCCGAGTGGAACAAGGACCCGGAACGCATGCGCCGCAGCGCGGTGAGAGAGCGGGCATGAACGGGGCAACGGTCCAGGTCGACGTCGCCATCTGCGGCGGCGGCCCCGTCGGCCTCGCGCTGGCCTATCTGCTGGGCCGGGAAGGGCTGCGCGTCGCGCTGTTCGAGAAACGCCCCAGCACCACCGTGCTGCCCAAGGGCCAGTACGTCCATGCCTCCACCGCCGAGCTCTACCGGCAATGGGGCGTCTGGGAACTGCTGGAAGGCAAGGGGTGGTCCATTCCCCGCTCCAACGGCCAGGGCTTCTACGTGCGCATCGCCCAGGGCCCGGTGGCCGACGTCCGCTCCTCGCTGGGCACCGACGCGGAATACGAACACAAGTGGGCGCAGCTCGCGCCCGTCTATCCGCGCAAGGTCCCGGCCTCCGACTACGAGGCCGCGCTGCGCCACCAGGCGGCCGCCTGGCAAAGCGTCGCGCTGCACTTCGGCACCCAGGTGGTGGACGTCGAGGACCTGGGCCGCGGCGTGCGGCTGTCGGTGAAGGAACTCGAATCGGGCCTGCTGCGCGAGGTCGGCGCGCGCTATCTCGTGGCCTGCGACGGCGCCCGCAGCTTCGTGCGCAACCGCATCGGCCGGGGCGAGGACCATGGGCCCACCTTCGGCAACCAGGTGCTGGCCGAGTTTCGCGCCGACCTGGACGATACCCTGGGGCGCGACGGCTACTTCCATTCCTTCGTGCTGGATCCGCGCTATGCCGGCTGGTTCGGCAGCAAGCACCCGGATACCGGGCTGTGGCGCTACAGCTTTCGCCACGACGAGGATCCGCTGCCCGATACAGAAGCCCTGCTCGAACGGATACGCGGCGCGCTGGGCATGCCCGAGCTGCCCGTCGAGATCGTCCGCGTCTACCGCTTCGACTACACCACGGGCCTGCTGCGCAAGTGGCGCGAAGGCAATGTCCTGTTCGCGGGCGACGCGGCCCATTGGCATTCGCCCTGGGGCGGCTTCGGCGCCAACACCGGCGTGCAGGACGCCAACAACCTTGCCTGGAAGCTGGGCCTGGTGCTGCGCGGCGCCGCGCCCGACACGCTGCTCGACACCTACGAGGTCGAGCGCAAGGGCAAGGCCCTGCTTACCGTCAAGGCGGCCACCTACAACTCGCTCAACTTCCAGGCCATCGCGGCGGCCATCGCCGTGGGCGAGCCCGGCGTCAGCCTGCACGGGACCTTCAGCCCGCAAGCCGTCGCCTTCCTGCGCGAATGCGTCGCGCCGCACGGCGACAACAGCGTGCTGCATACCGGCTTCCAGCTCGGCACGGTCTACGATTCCGCCGCCGTGATCCGCGACGGCGACCAGCCGCCGCGTGCCACCCTGGAGCACTACGAGGAAAGCACCGTGCCCGGCGTGCGCGCCCCCCACGTCTGGCTGTACGACTCCGCCGGCCGGCGGCTGTCCACCGTCGACCTGTGGGGCACCGCCTTCTCGCTGGTCGTGCAGCGCGATGTCCAGGCCTGGACCCAGGCCGCCCGCGCCGTGGGCCGGGAATTGGGCGTGGCCCTGCGCGTCGTGCATATCGGCCCCGAGGGCCACTACCGGGCCGACGAACCCAAGTTCGGCCGGCTGTATCCGGTGGCGGACGGCGGCGCCGTGCTGGTGCGGCCCGACGGATTCGTCGCGCGCCGCCTGCCGGCGCAGGCCGGGGGCGCCGCCGGGCCGGCGCTGCGCGACACCCTCCGGCGCCTGCTGACCCTGGAGCCGGACACCCGGGCGGCAGCAAGCCTGCCCGGACAAGAGGCACCCGTGGGGTGAAGGCCGGCCGGGGAGGCTAAAATCGGAATACCCCGGCCGGGCCGCCTCGCGCGCCGCCCGCCGGGGCGACCTTTTTTCCTCCTCCCAACACGGCTTTTTCCCATGCTCGATATCGCTCTGCTGCGCAAAGACACCCAGGCGGTGGCCGCCCGGCTCAAGGACCGGGGCTACACGCTAGACCTCGACGGCTTCAACTCGCTCGAGTCGCGGCGCAAGTCGGTGCAGACGGAGACCGAAACCCTGCAGGCCCGCCGCAACGCGCTGGCCAAGCAGATCGGCATGCTCAAGGCCAAGGGCGAGGATGCCTCCGCCGTGCTGGCCGAATCCCAGATGAACGAAGACGATCCTAACGAGATCGATCAAAGTCTCAATCTCTACAACCCGGAAATCAAGCCACCGTACAGTGCTGACTTTTTGGCGCGATTTCGAACCGCTCAGATCGCACGGATACGACGTCGCACCGCGTGGGTCAAGCAAGTGTTGGAAGATTTGAAGAAGAAGGGTGGGAAAGAGATGGAGCGGGGGTTTATCACGCATCGCACGATGGCGGAGCCCCGGTTTCTTGACGGCACCATCGATCCGAATGATCGGAAGGTCGGCTGGTGCTGGCTTGGTGACCCCGAAACGGTGAACAACGGTCCTATTTCGTTGGCTCGTTTCTCCACGCTGCGCTCATGGCTCTCGCAATGGTCCATTGACGATACCAACATTGATGCGGAGCGAGACGTGCAAAGCGTCACAGTCCCCCTTCTCGCGGTAGAGAACTCGGCGGACGATTCTGTGCCGCAGCCGCATACAAAGCGGGTGTTTGATCGTGCGGCGAGTAAGGACAAGAGGATGATTGTCGTTCAAGGCGCCAATCACTATTACGTGGGGCAGCCTGAGAAACTTAAAGAGGCATGTGACGTCACTATTAATTGGCTTCGGGAGCGCTCCTTCATCGAGTAATTAGTCCCTGCGACCGTCGCGAGGCGCGCCGCGACGGTCCTGCTTCCGCAATTGAAGTAGCGTGTCGCTAATATGGACTAGCAGTTGTAATGACCCAGCAGAACCTGCTCAGGTTATGCAGTTAAAGCGTATGCCTCGGCCGGGGTTTTCATGCCGAGCGCCTGGTGCGGGCGCCGGTCGTTGTAAAAGCGTATCCAGTCACCGATCACTCGGCTGGCGTGCTGGATGGCCCGCGGTGCAGGCCTTGCCGCTTCGCGATCTGGAAGGTCTTCAGGCAATGTCTGTATGGACGCAGGTTCAATTCCCGAAGACTTCTCCTCGATTCAGACTTCCCAGGGATTGATGACACCCAGGCCAGGGTGCTGAAAATCTCGTTCGTTGCGCGTGACCAGTGTGAGTCCGTGCTTCAGCGCTGTGGCCGCGAGCAAGCTGTCGATAGCCGGTAGCGCCCGCCCGGCTTGAGCCACCAAGCGCCCCCAGCAATCTGCAACAGGTTCATCAATGGCCAATATGCGGCCACTGAAGAACCGGGGGAGTTCAACCTCCAGCCAGTCCAGATAACTGCGCTTTCGTTCGCCTTCCGGCATCTGCTCAATGCCTTTGCGAAGCTCCCCCATCGTCAGGGCAGACAGGAATAGTGTGGTGGGCGGTCGCTTCTCCAACCACTGGACCACGTTGCCATCCGGCTGTTTTCGACGCAACTCCGACAGGACATTGGTATCGACGAGATAGCTCAAAGTCCTTCCTCGCGTGTCAGGCTATTGTCGCGGGGAAGGTCGAGGTCGTCGTCACCGGCCAGCGGAGAGCGGCGCATGAAGGCGACTAGAGATTCTCCTGTGCCTGCCAGCTTGTCGAAGTCGGACCGAGAGAGCACGACTGCGACAGAACGGCCGTGCACGGTGATCTCCTGCGGGCCTTGGCTTCCGGCCGCTTTGACGACCTCCGACAAGCGGGATTTGGCTTCTTGCATTTGCCAAGCGTGCATGGCAACCTCGATTCTGACTAGAATGGTCAGATTTTACAGGCGAGTCCAGGAGGTTGCAAGAACAGCGAGTAGCTGCGCACCATCCCACTGGGTCGATGTAGGTCGATGTGCGAACCGGCCTGGAACGGCGGAAGGTAAGAATAAAGGAGCATTGCTTCTTGGTTCCCAGCGGAGAGGGTAGCAGAAAGGATCCGAGGACTTGGTTTATAGGCGCAGCATGATCTGGCCGCCGTCAGGGCCGGTCTTGGCTACTGCCGATCCGAACGCATGGACGGACTCCCTGGTCAGCCCTACCTTCAAGGAATAAATCGAGTCGGGCAGCAGAATCTCGCCGGGCCCGCAAGGTCGGATACTCAAGCCGAGCAGGCTCACCGCGTCGGCGGTAAAGGGATGCTGGGCCGAGCCAGCCCTGAACCGGTCAATGGCTTCGCAGACGGCTTGCACGCTGTTGCCTGGAACCATGGCTGCGAGGGCCGCATCCAGGCATTCTTGAACGGTCGCATCAAGCGCCGCGGAACTGCCAACAGTGGTCAGTCCTTCGGACCAATAACCATCAACTCTGAAGGCGAGGTAGGCTGCGGAGCGAGTCGCGGGCGGCGCGCGGAATCCGTTCGGAACGAGGGGACCCAAGGTTGCGCCGCCATCGACGCTGAACAACGTGCTGACGTGATAGCCTCCGTCGGTCAGGCACCGCCTTTCGGTTTCGAGAATCTCCTCAGGGATTCCGCTCGCGTCGGCGCCGCAGCGCGATTTTAGCCCGGCCAGTTCGGACTGGACATGCTCGCTGCAGTGGGCCAGCGCTCGGATTTCTCGTGGACGCTTCCTGGCCAGAAACTGGTCGACTTCGGTGTCCGATTGATGCAGGGCTTCCCAGCTCACATGCCGCTCCAGCAGCGCCTTGACGTTCGGCCTCATCGAACGGTAGCCCGCCAGCCCAATGCGGGAACTGGCTGCTTGCGCCGCTGCCAGCCACTGCGGCAAGTCTGCGGCCAGCGCCTCGAATGGCTTGATGTCGGCCACATGGGTGAGCGGCTTCAGGAAATGAAGATCCCGTGTCGGTCCGGCGACGTAGAGGCTGAGCTCGCCGGCCGCGTCGAGAAGAGCCACTGCCCAGCGCATTCTGGGAATGTAGTTGGACAGATAGGTGATGAGATCCGAGTGCTGTGCGTTGCCATGGATGATCAGGCCGCCAATCTGATGCTTGCGCATCAGCTCGAGGACGCCGGCGGTCCTGGATCGAAATTCATCGACGGGCAGCAGCCCCCGGTTCCAGATATGCTCGCCGGAGACAATGACGGGATGCAGGGCGATCATTTCGTGCTCCTGGTGAAGAGGTCGAGCGTGCAGGGACGCGAGGTCAGGACGGTAGCTCCGTGGAAATCCATGACCACGGGCTCGCCAATCAACAGATAGCCCGAACGAGGCAGGTACTGCTCGGGATGGATGACGAAGACCATTCCCTCTTCGAGGATCGTGTGATTGTCCACCGTGATGTCGCCAGGCGCGTTGGATACGTTCCCCATGCCGTGCCCGCGGACTCGCATGTAGGGAGGCCGGCAGTAGTCGGCATAACCGTGCCGGGCCATGACTTCGTCCATGGCTGTGGCGATGCGGCTGACGGGACTCCCGCAGCGAGCGGCATCCAGGCCGGCGTGAAAGACATCCAGGAGGAGTGCCACGTCTTTACGCAACGCTTCGGGTGGATCGCCGACATAGGCCGTGCGAGGCAACTGCACGAACTGCCCGTTGACGGATGGCGTGATCTCGATCACGACTACATCGCCTTCGTCGATGACGCGTTCACTGGCGGTAGTGATGCCATGCCCGTGCTGCGCCGACGTCAACAACATGAAATTGTCGTCCGCTCCCAGGCCTTTGATATACGTGTACACCTGCGCCGCAAGTTCGCTCTCTTTCATGCCCGGTGCCGCGATTCGCAACAGGTAGTCGTATCCCTGTTCTGCGATCTGCACGGCACGGGTGGCCGCCGCCAAGCGTTCTTCGGTCTTCAGGCCGCCCGCCCGGGATACGATCTCGTCACAGTCGATGTGGCCGGCGGGCAGCATCGATAGAATCCGGTCCGCCAGCGCCGCCGGCATGCGTTGCAGGCCTGCGATGCCGATTCTCCTGCCAGCGAGCACCTCCGCATGAATGGCCTGCGCCAGCGATCCGGGAAGATCGGACGTGGGGCGGACATCGGCGATCACCGATGAGCGCGTGGCCCGCTCGACATCCCATGACGGCTGGACCAGCAGCGTATCGTCGCCGTCGGACCGGAGTACCGCGGCGACGTCGCACATGGATTTGTATCCCGATGCGATCAGCACGGCGTTGACGTCCAAAAAATTGTGGTAACCCGTCGCCAGCGCGATCAAGGTGTCGACGCCTGTCCGCCGCATGGCGGATTTGAGATGCTGGAGCCTTTGTTCGGCACTCATGATGGTCCTCGTCTATGGGATGATGCGGAGCCCGGTTCAGGATTGGATGGAAGGCGCCGGAAGCTCGAACCGGAAAACGGGATCTGCATCGGTCTCGCGCACGTTTACGCTCATTTCACCCACGCGGTCGATCCGTATCGTCACTCGGTCGCCAGGCTTCACCGGCCCGATGCCTTCTGGAGTGCCAGTAGCGATGACATCGCCGGGATAGAGGGTCATGACCGATGAAGCCAGCTCTATCAGTTCCGCCACGCCGACGATCATGTCGCGCGTATTGGCGCGCTGCCTGGGTTCGTCGTTTACGAACAGGCAGTTGTCCAGCACCTGCGGGTCGGGAATCTCATCGGCGGTCACGATCCATGGACCCAGGGGAGTAAACGTTTCGAAGGACTTGCGCATGACACGTTCTTCCTCGGCAATATCCTTTTCGATGCGCATGGTGACGTCGATCAAGCAGCTATAGCCGAATACGTAGGACAGGGCGTCTGCGCGGCTGACATTACGGGCGGTCTTGCCGATGACGACAGCGAGTTCGGACTCGTGATCGAAGCGGCGACCCGATCCACGCGGCAGTTCGATTCCGCGCGCGGGCCCGGTCAACGAGGCCGTGGATTTCATGAAGAAGCCCTGCTCGCGTGCCGAGCGTCCCTTCTTGGTGACGGCCATGCTGCCCATTTCGGCGATGTGCTTGCGGTAGTTGGCCGGAGCGGCGATCAGTTGCAGCGGGCAGGGGTTGGGAGGCAGCAGCCGGACACTGGACAGCGGTGTGCCAACGGCCGCGCTGCGTGCGCGCTGCACTTCGGGCAGCAGTGCACTCCAATTGGCGATGGCCCGGGTCATGAAGACCGGTGGCCATTCCAGGTTCCGACCCGCACCGGGAACGGCAGCGGTGATGTCGTAGATCAGCTCGTCTTCGACGATGCCGACTTGATAGTCATTGAATACAGCGAGTTTCATGATGAAGTCCGTAGTGGATAAGCAGGTTGGGATCAGCGCGAAAATTCATGGCGATGCAGGCCCAGTGCCTGCATCGCGGGAATGTCGTTGACCTGGAACAAGGTGGCGTCCTGCTCGGTGCTGGCGTTGGTGTGCTCATACCAGGACCAGGGAGGAATGGCTATGAAGTCGCCGGCTTGCCAATGGAATGCGTTGCCCTCTACAACCGTGGTTCCGCTGCCGGAGATCACGTAGTTGAGCAGGCTGCCCGTATGGCGCTGGGCCTGGCACCTGCTGCCCGGCCGCAGACGCTGCAGCCCCGTGCCCAGGGTGGGAAGCGCGGAGCCACCGGTCAAGGGGTTCCGGTATTCCAGGTGCGTGTCGCTGTAAGGGTCCGGAGGAAGCCTTGACGCCTCATCCAGCGCAGACATGGCCATACCGGCTGGATACACCAGTAGCGGATTGACGGGGTTGTGCCGGGCCGCGCGCAGCGGCTTCATGAGGCCGCTACCGAACTGCTGCCGCGACTGCTGCGGATAGGGGTTGACCGGACGCAGTTCCGTGTCGGACGGGTCGAAGAAAATGGCGTGCATGGACCGCACCAGCGATGTGTCGAGTACATCCAGCCATATCATGGGCTGGTCGCCCAGATGTTCGTGGTCGTGCCAGGTCCATGAGGGCGTCAGTACGAAGTCGCCGACGTTCATCGCATAGCGTTCGCCCTCGACCGTGGTGAACGCGCCGCTGCCCTGCATGATGAAGCGCAGCGCTGTCGGCGCATGCCGATGGGCTGAGGCGATTTCCCCGGGGAGTATGTACTGGATGGATGCCCAGAATGTGGGAGTAGTGCCATAAGGCAAGCCCGGGTTGGTCAGGCGCAGGGTCCGCCGATTGCCGCCCGTTTCCAGCTTGAGCGAGGCGCCGATGCGTGCCAGCAACCTGTCCAGATCGTCACGCCGCCAATGGAGCGCCACCATGCTGGACTGCGGTTCGCGCGTGAACAGCGGCGGATCGTGAGGCTGATGAACGCCGCAATTGAACGGTGCCAGTTCTTGTTCCAATTGGCGTCGTGCGGCTGCATCGCTCGGTTGAGCTGAATTCGTCGTTGCCATGGTCACTCCTTGTCTGCGGGGAGGGTTGCATCCGGCGCCATGCCCCGCTGCCGCGCCACTTGCGAGTCGGGCAGGAAGGGGCGGTCTCCGGTAATGACATTGATCGGCGTCCCCTGAAGGAAGGCCAGCAGGTTTTCCAGCGATTGCTGGAAGAACACCGCATAGTTTTCCTGGGTGGCGAAACCTATGTGGGGCGTTGCCAGCACGTTCGGCAGCCATCGATAGGGATGCCGCTCCGGCAGCGGTTCTTCCGAGAAAACATCCAGGCCGGCGCCGGCGATCCTGCGCAGTTCAAGGGCCCTGATCAATGCAGCCTCGTCCACGAGTTCGGGGCGGGCCGTGTTCACAAAAAAGGCGCTGGGCTTCATGCGCGCCAGGTCTTCGGCGCCAATGATGCCGGCGGTGCCATCGGTCAGCGGCATATGCAGCGTGATGACGTCCGCCGAGGCGAAGAGGTCGGCCTTGGACACGCAGGAAACGCCGTGCGGCGCACACCGGCTGGGCGTGAGGTTGGGACTCCACGCAATGGCGCGCATGCCGAAGGCCTGGCCGATGCGGGCCACCGGAATACCCATGTTCCCCAGTCCGACGATCCCAAGCGTCCGGCCCGCCAGACCTTGGCCGAGATCGCCCTGCCAGGCGCCCGCACGCAAGCGAGCCGTTTCGGGTCCGATGTTGCGAAACAGATTGAGGATCAGCGCCCAGACGACGTCCACCGTCGACTGGTGATGGGCATCGGTCGTGCTGACTACGATTCCCTGTTCGTCGGCGGCCGCCAGATCCAATGTGCGAGTATTGCGCATGCCGGTGGCCAGGATGAGCCTGAGCCGCGGCAGTGCTTCCAGTACGCTGCGGGGCAATGCCGTGCGCTCGCGTATACGCATGACGGCATCGAAATCCGACAACCGGTCGATGAGTGCGGCGGGATCCGATACGTGGTCCCGGAATGCGACGACGCGCATCCCGGGCGCGCGGTTCCAGTCGACACTTGCTGAATAGCCCTGGTAGTCGTCAAGTATGGCCAATCGCATAAGAGTGAGTGCTATTTTGTGGAGAGGTGGTAGAGGATCTGGTGCCCGCCGTTGTCGAATAGTGCATTGCCAACGGCCGGCAGCCGACAGGGTTCAGAATCGGTGGCGTATCCTCGCCGCGAAACCGTTCTGGCTGTGCTCATCGGGCGGCCAATCGAACCTGCTCGTCTCTGATCAGTTCGTCGAGAATCCGGTTGCAGCGGGCCGGACCGGCATCGATCTCGAACAGCACGGGTCGCTGGGTTGCTTGCGGATACTGTTCGCGCATGCGCTGTTGTGCCTCGATCATCGGTTCGTCCTGGCGTTCGAATGCGTGGCGGCGGGCATCGGACAGCCATTGCCTGAATGCCGCCTGGTCTTCAGCCAGGTCATGAATCACACCGGTTCGCGCGGCCGAGAAGTGATAGAGCGTAGTGTTCTCAGTCTCGGGGGTAAGAAGGTGGGCGCCGAGGACCCCGGATCCCTGTTCGCGCTTGCCCCCCGGCGGATAAGCGCCGGTGTCGTTGAGGATGTAGCAGGGGGCTCGCCATTGGATCGTGGACCAGATATCGACCCGGGCGCCGTCCTGCCTGTAGATCCGGTCGAGCAGTCCCGGTGGCCTGACATTGCGTTTTGGGCGGTGGACCTTGACCGAAGTGCCCTCTTGTTCGACCTGAATGTCCGCCTTGATGGTATCGGGGCCGCCTATCACTCCGTCGTGCAGAAACGGAGAGTGGCTCAGGTCCATCAGGTTGTCTGCGACCATCCGGTAATTCGCCTTGATCCGCAGAAAGTCGCGACGGGTGATCTCGTAGCCTGAACCCTGGTCCATGAACGAATAATCAGGGATCAGCGATTCGTCCGGCGCTTCGGTTCCCATCCAGACCCAGATCACCGTGTGCTTGTCACGGGCCGGATAGCTGCGGACCTTGCAGCCGGGAGGAATGCGTTCATTGCCATGCGGGTTGCGCACACAGGCGCCGTCGGCATGTATCTCGATGCCGTGATAGCCGCACTGTACGCGGTCGCCCGGCAAGAGTTTGCCCATATGCAGGGGAACGAACTTGTGTGGGCACAGATCGCTGATCGCCGCTGTTTCGCCGGACTCCCGGCGAAACAGGACCAGCGGGTGTCCCAGTACGGTGCGCGGCATCAATTGGCCGTCCTGGAGACTGTCCGACCACATTGCCGCATACCATGCATTTTCCAGAAACATAGAATTCTCGCTGTGTAATGGGCTGTTCGGGTTACTCGATCTTCGCGCCCGACTCCCGCACGATTTCTTTCCATCTGGGAGTCTGGGTTTTGATATAGGCGGTAATTTCCTCGAGGTTTCCACCCGCCGGTATGGATCCCAGATCGGTAAGGCGTGCCTGCACGTCGGGCATCTTCAATACAGTGTCGATCTCGGAATTCAGCTTTCGAGCGATGTCGTCCGGTACGCCCGCCGGGGCCTGGATTCCGAACCATGTCGAGATGTTGAAATCAGGAAAACCTGATTCGGCGAACGTCGGCGTATCGGGCAGGGTATTCAGGCGTTTCGGGGTCGCGATCGCGAGCAGCTTCATGCGGCCGCTGCGTATGTGCGGCAGCGCGCCAAGCAGCGTAGTGAATTGCCACTGGATATCGCCGGCCATGAGCGCCGTCAGCGACGGGCTGTCGCCCTGGTAGGGAATGGGCATGACGTCGATGCCGGCGATCTTCTTCAGATATTCGCTGGCGATGTGCGCGGTGTTGCCGGCCCCGCCCGGCAGGCCGTAATTGAACTTGCCTGGGTTGTTCTTGGAAAGCGCTACCAGCGACTTCACGTCGGTCGCGGGAAAGTTCGGACTGGAGACGAGAATGTAGGGCACGTGCGCCAGCAGGGCGATCTGGCGGAAATCCCTGTCCGGATCGTAAGGCAGCTTCTCTTTGTAGAGCTCGCGATTCAGTACGTGGTAGACCAGGCTGTTCATGCCCAGCGTGTAGCCGTCCGGAGCCGCACGCGCCACCGCTTGCAGTCCCACGAAGCCCGAAGCGCCGGGACGGTTTTCTACCACGACGGCCTGCCCCAGGCGGGGCGTCAGCTTTTCCGCAATCAGCCTCGCCATGATGTCGGTGGGGCCGCCGGGCGGAGAGTACACGAGGATGCTGATGGGCCGCGCTGGAAAGCCCTGTGCGTGAACGGCGACGGGTATGAACGCGGTCGATGCATATGCGCCGGCGACAACTAGGCGGATCAAGCGGAACAGAATTCTCATGTCGTCTCCTCGATAAGTGTTTGTGCGTGCATCATGCTTATGAGTTTGACGTTATCCAATGCTTTTAATATTGTTAAAGCCACTGTCCAAAGATCGCCTCCATGTCGCGTGTATCCATGAAGAATGAACCTGCGTTGGGGCAGGCCAAGGGCATTGCGTCGGTGGAAACGGCTGCCAGACTGCTGCACATACTCGAAGCTGGTACCGATTCGATGTCTCTGACGGAGATTGCCGGCAGTGCGGGTTTTCCTGCCAGCAAGGCGCATCACTATCTGGTCAGCCTGACCCGGACAGGGTTGGTCGAGCGGGATAAGTCCGGAACTCGCTACCGGTTGGGAAGCTTTGCGCTCCAGCTCGGACTGACCGCGCTGAACCGGATGCAGACTCACCGTTTCATTCCCGATGCGTTGAGATCCCTCCGCGACAAGATCGGGCATACGACGCTGTTTGCAACGTGGAGTCCTCACGGTCCGATGGTGACTGATTACGAAGAATGCGTTGGCGGCCTGGGCGTATCGGTCAGACCGGGAACGGTGCTGCCGATGGTGAATTCGCCCTGTGCCGCGGTCTTCATTGCCTGGCTACCCGATTCCCTGCTCGCCCAGGGAATCGAGCGGGTCGCTGATCCAAGGCTTACTCCCTCCCGGCTGGTAAAAATCCGCGAACAGACAAGACGTGAAGGCGGAGCCCATGCGGCCGGAGTGCGCAGCCCCCAGATCGCCAGCGTTGCGGCGCCTGTATTCGGCCGAAACCGCCAGCTGGTCGGCGCCCTGGTCACCTTGGGCCTGGTAGGCCAATTCGATGACAGTCCGTCGAGCGAGGTCTCCGTCCCCTTGCGCGCTCAAGCCGGCCAGCTCAGCGCAACGCTGACTGGTCTTGGATTGCCTTGACGGCTCCCGGCGGGCGGTTCATGCGGCTGCCTGCTGCTGCTCGTTTTCTATAAAGGACTTCAACGCGCGCCGGATGTGGATCGCACCCGTGTCGGTGCCCAACAGCAGAGGCCGCATGTCCATCAGGTCCCGTTCGCCCAGTACGGCCTGCTGCGCTTCCAGCATCGGCTTGTCCTGATCCGAGAACGCCACGCGCTGCCACTCGCGTATCAGGGCATCGGTTTCCGGGTCGCCCACCTTGTAATCGCGGCAGTGACAGTACAGGTAATGGCTGCTGTATTCCGTCTCTGGCGTAACCAGATGCACACCCAGTGCTTCGATGCCTGCGGAACGGGGTTGGCCAGTGCGGGTGACGCCCGCATGCAGCAGCACGTTGCAGGGCGCGTCCCACCGAATTTCGGACCACCTGTCCACCATGGCCGATTGATCGTCGAAATATCTGCCCCATATCGGAGGAATCTTGACATTGGGAAACCAGAATTTGCTGTAGATGGTTTCGCCATGGGTTTCGACCGAGTGCTCGGTGTGCTCGATCCCCGCCTTGGCCAGATAGTTTCCGTGGAGGAAGTTGGCGTGGCTGAGGTCAGCCAGATTGTCGACTACCAACTCGTAGTTGGCCTTGACCGGCAGCGAACCTCGCAGCCGGCCGCGCGCCGGGTCGTCGATACAGCTGAAGTCGGGGATTCGGCGTGGGTCCGCCAGCGATTCGTCTCCCATGAAGATCCAGGCCACGCTGTGTTTTTCCACCAGGGGATAGCGCCTGACGCGGGCCGACTTGGGAATGCGGCTTTCAAACGGACTCACCACGCACTTGCCGGTGCAGTCGAACTGCAAGCCATGGTATCCGCACTGAATCGTGTCATCCACGATATGGCCCAGGTGCAGCGGCGCGAAACGGTGCGGACACCTGTTCTGCATGGCCACCGGTTCGCCGGTCGAGGTCCGGTAGAAGACGATGGATTCGTTCAGTATGGTCTTGTGGGTCAGCGTCGGAGAGATGTCATCGGCCCAGCCGGCTGCATACCACGCGTTTCTAAGGAAGCTCATTGATTGGTCTCCTGGAAAGGCTTCATTGATTCTGAGTGGCTTGCGTGTCTTTGAGAATGGCTTGCCAACGGACGATCTCGGATGCGATCAATTGCGAAAATTGCGCCGGCGTATTCGTGACGGGCTCGCCGCCGAAACCCTCGATCTGTTTTTGGACAGACGGTCGCGACACCACCGTAGCGATGGCTTGATGCAGCCGCTGCACGATGGGTTCAGGCGTGCCCGCCGTCGCAAGGATGCCGAACCAGGCCGTCACGTCGAATCCCGGCACACCGCTTTCGATCACAGTGGGCAAGTCGGGCGCGGCCACGGCGCGTTTGCTGGACGACGTGGCGATCGCGCGCAGCCTGCCCGACTTGATGTTCTCGTCGTATATGCCCAGAAACATCAGCGGTACCTGGCCGCCTATGAGGTCGGTGATTGCCGGGCCGCCGCCTTTGTAGGGAATATGGACGAGCGGCGCGCCGGTCAACTTGGCGAGCAGCAGGCCCGCCACATGCGAGGTGGATCCCACTCCAGTCGATGCGTAGTCCAGTCCCTTGGGCAAAGTCTTGGCGTATGCCAGCAGCTCCTGGATGTTGCGGGCTGGAACCGAAGGGTGGGTAACGACGAACAGGGGAAAGTTCGCCACCAGCGACAGGGGTTGAAAGGCGCGCGCCGCATCGTACGGCAGGTCTTTGTAGATGCTGGGGCTTATTGCGTTGGGCCCTTGATTGCCGAACAGCAGCGTGTACCCATCGGCGGGTGCCTTGGCAACGAGGGCGCTGCCTATGGTGCCACCTGCGCCGCCCTTGTTCTCAACGACAACGGGCTTGCCTAATTCCCGGGTCAATTCGCTGGCCATCAGACGCGCCAAGGCATCCGTCGTGCCCCCTGGAGGAAAAGGAACGACCAGGGTTATCGGCTTGGTGGGATAGTTCTGAGCGAAAGCGCTGGTACAAGAAAGCAGCGCGACACAGGCGAAGGCTTTTAGCAGGTGCACGATAGGTCTCCGGAGCGATGATGCGTGGTCATCGTGTGGTTGGTACCACCAATTTGGTAATTCAATTTGGTTGTACCAAAAATAGTGACACGCTGCGTATGTCTTGGTCAAGCGTTGAGGAATTCGGGAAGAAGGCGACCAACGTTTGGAGCGCCATTCTTGTGATACCATTTTGGTGGAACCAATATGGGAGGCCATATGAACAACCCCGAAATCGCCGGCCTGGTGCAAGACGATCGCGAAGGCGGCACTTTTCGCGTCCATCGCCGTTCCTTCGTCGACCAGGATGTATTCGAACTGGAGCGCGAACGCATCTTCGGCCGTTGCTGGCTTTACGCTGGCCATGAGTCCGAAGTGGCCGCTCCTGGCGACTTCGTCACGCGCCGCGTCGGCGGCCGCCCGCTGCTTATCACGCGGAACAAGCAGGGTGAAGTCGGCGCCTTCATCAATGCGTGTCCCCACCGGGGCAATATCGTTTGCCGGGAGAAATCCGGCAGCGCCCGCAACTTCAGCTGCTTCTATCACGCGTGGACATTCGGTCTGGACGGCGGACTGATCAGCACGCCGGGAAGAGACGCCTATTCGGAAGCTTTCCATGCCACCGAGCATGGACTGACGCCGGTGCCCCGATTCGAAAGCTACCGGGGGCTGATGTTCGTGTGCTACGACAGCAATGTGGTGGACCTGGTCACCTATTTCGGTCCTGAGGCCAGGTTGCAGATCGACTATGTGATCGACTCGGCCGGAGGGCAGGCGGAATTGGAAGTGGTGCCAGGAGCCCAGTCCTACAGCATGCGCGCCAATTGGAAGCTGCTGGTGGAGAACAGCATCGATTCCTATCACGGCATGCCTACACACCAGCGGTTCTTCAAAAAGTACCTGACCGACCTTGGCATCGCCAGCAATGCCGACCAGATGGCCAAGCCCGGCAGCGCCGGCCGCAGTCTCGGCAATGGGCATGGCGTGACTGAAAAGCCCAGACACAACACCGCGCTGTCGATGGGCGCAGCCACAGAGCTGGCCGCGCAGCGGCAGCTCATCGAGGCCCGGCATGGCGCGGAATACGCGCACCAGGCATGCGATTTCGACCGGAATATCTTCATCTTCCCGAACCTGATCCTGATTTCCACGTGGCGGACGGTACGAACCTTCTATCCCGTTGCGCCTGACTACATGGAAGTGGATGCGTGGGGATTGATGCCAGCCAATGACAGTCCGGAGTTGCGCGCCCAGCGTTTTCAGAACTTCATCTCTTTCCTGGGGCCTGCCGGTTTCGGCACCCCGGACGACGTCAGCGGGCTGGAGGGGTGCCAGCGCGGGTTCGGCGCCTATCACGAAGCACCATGGTCGGATATTTCCCGAGGCATGAAGCGCGAAGCGCCGATTGCTACGGACGAGTTGCAGATGCGGGCCTTCTGGCGTCGATGGCATGCCCTGATGATGGGACAGACCGGGAATACCCAGTGCGGTGACCGGCTCGAGCTGCCCGCGGCCGAGACCGTGTCTTAGGAGAAAGCGATGGATACCGTATTGAACACGCCTCAGGCTGCCGCGGCCGATCTGTCCGTAAGCGACGTGGAACGCATGTTCGTCGAAGAGGCCGCGCTGCTGGACGAGTGGAAATTGATGGAATGGCTCGAGACGCTGGCCAATGACGCCATGTATCTGGTGCCGCCGCTGGACATGCCCGATGCCGACCATCGAACGGCCCTGTTCCTGGTCGCCGACACCTACACCATGCTGAAATCGAGAGTGGAACAGCTGTTGGGCAAGGTGAACTGGGCCGAGAACCCCCGCTCCAGAACTCGCCGGCTGGTGACGAATTTCCGCATTCTAGAGACGGCCGGCGACATGGCGCGGGTCACCGCCAACTTCGCCGTGTGGCAGTTCGCCCGGGAGCAGACCAACGCCTATGTGGGGCGTTACGTGCACACGCTGACGCGCGACGGCTCGCATTGGCGTATCAAGGAGCGCCGCGCCATTCTTGACATGGAAGCCTTGCGGCCCCATGGCAAGCTGAGCTTCATTCTATAGATCTCGATGGGCCGCTGCGGTGAATCGCGGCAGCCCGGTTTGGCCATATCCACAAAATCATTGGAGACTTCATGAAAAGACCTCTACTTGCCCTATTGTTAGGTTTCGCCTGTATCGCCAAGGTCGCCGCTGCCGCCGACCCGTTTCCGCAGTCTCCGGTCAGCCTCATCGTGCCGGTCGCTGCCGGAGGCGGCCTTGATACGTTGGCCAGGGCCATGGCTCCCTATTTGAGCGAGCGTTGGGGTCAGCCTGTCGTGGTCATCAATCGGCCGGGTGTGGGCGGCTGGGTCGGCGCGGTCGCGGCGGCGAAGGCCGCGCCGGACGGCTATACGCTGTTGATGGCGCATGACGCCGTTGTCGTATCCAACAAGTTTCTGGTCAAGGACAAACCCCTTGATCTGGAAAAGGACTTGGCGCCAGTGGTTCCTCTCGTCCAGGCCAACCAGATGCTGCTGGCTACGTCTTCGGTCCAGGCAACGGATCTGACCGGATTCGTAGCGCTGGCCAAGGCCAACCGCGGCCGATATTCCTATGGATCTTACGGTCCCGGTAGTCCACCGCACTTGGCGTGGGCCATGGTGGAACACAAGGAAAAGTTGGATCTCTTGAACGTGCCGTACAAAGGTATAGCACCGGTCGTCCAGGCGATGTTGGGCGATGAGGTCCAACTGTCGCTGGCCAGCGGAGCGATAGCCGGCAAACTGATGGAGGCTGGCCGGTTGAAGGCGCTGGCTGTAGCCGGTGCCGACCGCGATCCGCGTTATCCGGATGTGAAAACAACGGTAGAGCAGGGCTACCCTGACATTCAGCTATCGATTTGGCACAGTCTGTTCGCTCCCGGCGGTACACCGTTGGCCCTGAGGAAAAAAATCGCTGCCGATGTGAACACGGTGCTGAAGAATCCTGATTTCCTGAAGAAGATTCCCGATTTCATGCCGTTGGGCGGCGGGCCTGAAGACCTCGCAGCGAGGATCGACAGGGAGTCCACGCGAATCAAGAAGATGATCGATATCGCGGGGGTCACGCCTCAATGAATGGGAAAAGGCGGAATGCCGAACTCGAGCGCAGCAGGCAGGTTCAGAAATGAGTGATGACAGCAAGATGATCGACGCGGCAGAACGGCAGAAACTCAATGCCGATCTCTCGAGTATTCATTGCAGGGTGCATGATCCCTCCGATCCGCCGCTATTCACGCGCCAACCCGATTCGCCCATGCAGGCCTGCCACTGGAAGTGGACCGATCTGTGGCCGATGCTGGAGCGGCTGGGACAGAAGCTGGCAATAGGTTCGGGCGGCAACCGCCGGACCCTGCGTTTGGCGCCGCCCGGCCTGCCTTATGGCACGACTCCGACTTTCTGGGGCTCGATTCAGGTCGTGATGCCTGGGGAAGTGGCGGCCGCGCATCGGCATTCGGCCAATGCGTTTCGCTGGATTACACACGGCAGTGGCATCACCACATCCACCGTGGACGGCGAACGCTACGAAATGCACCAGGGGGATCTGGTGCTGACGCCGCCCATGATGTGGCACGATCATCAGTATGAAGGCACGGAGCCGATGGTCTGGCTGGATGGCCTGGATATTTCGATCATGCGCTCTGTGCATGCCAGCTTCTTCGACCCTTATCCGGCGGCGCAACAGCCAGTTCTGGATGTGTGCGATGCCTCATACCGTTCATACGGCAGCGGGCTGATGCGGCCTCCCGGCCCGCCGGCGCGTACCGACCGAAACCCTTTGCTCGTGTATCCCCGCGAAATGTCGGAACGTGCATTGGAACTGGCGGCCGGGCTGGAGCCAGATCCTTTCGACGACACCATCCTCGAATTCCAGAATCCGCTCGACGGCGGATCTGCGCTCAAGACACTGGCCATGTGCCTGCAGCGGCTGCGGCCCGGCCTGCACGGCAAGGCCCGGCGCAATACGGGGAGCAAACTCTACCAGGTGGTCCGGGGGAGCGGTGCCACGATTGTCGGAGGGCGCGTGTTCGAGTGGGAGACCGGCGACTATTTCGTCGTGCCCCCATGGAACTGGCATGAGCACATCAATAGATCGGATGCCGAGGCGGTGTTGTTCCAGGTCAACGATATCCCCACGCTCAAAGCGCTTGGCTACTACTACGAAGAGGCCCTGGGGGGCAGCGGCCACCAATGAATTTCTGAGGCGCGGCAATGAAAGACAGGCGCCGGGTTTTCAGTTCTATTGAAAAGGAATCGACATCATGCAGCGCTATCGCGCAGTATTCGCGCGGGGAGGGACCAGCAAGGCCCTGATCTTCCACCGAGCCGACCTGCCGGCGGATCGCAAGGACTGGTCAGCCCTGTTCCTGGCGGCAATGGGTAGTCCCGATATCCACGGGCGGCAATTGGACGGCATGGGCGGCGGAGTGTCCTCCTTGTCCAAGGTCTGCATCGTCGAGCGGTCGAACCGTCCCGACGCCGATGTCGACTACACCTTCGGACAGATTTCGGTCACGGGCACGACGGTCGACTACAGCGGCAATTGCGGAAACATGTCGTCGGCCATCGGCCCGTTCGCGGTGGACGAGGGCCTGGTCTCCGTAGACGATGGGCAATGCACGATCCGCATCTTCAATACCAATACCCAGCGCCTGATTCATGCCACTTTCGAAGTCCTGGGCGGTCGGGCCGTAACCGCCGGCGACTGCGCGATTCCCGGCGTAGACGGTACCGGCGCACCGGTGCGCTTGGACTTCATCTCGCCTGGCGGGGCGACCACGGGCAAGTTGTTGCCTACCGGACATGCGGTAGACGTCTTGGAAATTCCAGGATTGGGGCGGGTCGAATGCTCATTGGTCGATGCGGCCAATGCCTGCGTTTTCGTGGCCGCCTCGGACTTGGGGCTGACCGGCGCCGAGCTGCCGGACGAGTTGGAGCGGCGACCCGACATCCTGGAAAAATTGGCACTGATTCGCGCCCATGGCGCTGTGGCAATGGGGCTGTCGAAGACCGTGGATGAAGCGCGAGGCAAGCCCATGCTTCCTTTCATTGCGATGGTGGCCGAACCGCGCGAGTCGAAGACGCTCTCAGGCACGGTAATGCAGGCGGCGTCGGTCGACCTGACCGTACGGGCGATTTCGAATGGCCAACCCCATCGCGCGCTGCCGCTGACCGGCTCTCTGTGTGTGGCGGTGGCCTGCGAAATCGAGGGTAGCCTGCCCAATCGCCTGGCTACCGGCCACGGGCCCCGGCGGCGGCTGGGCATGCCCTCGGGTGTGATCGAGGTGGCTGCCGAGGTCGTTCGCGGCGATGCGTCCTGGGAGGCGCAGCATGGCTCATTTTACCGAACCGCCAGGCGGCTTTTCGATGGAACCGTGTGTGTGGATGAAGAGCGGATGGCAGCCCTGCGTGCATTGATCGAAGAGAGAGCAAAATGACTGGCGACGTCAACTTATGGGTGAATGAGGCTGCACAGCAATTGTTCGTCGCAGCACGGGAAAGAAGGCCTATAGCGAGCCTGAAGGAGCGGCCATCGGGCAGCGACGGCAATGCTCTGGGGCTGGCGTATAAGGTGCAGCAGGCATTGATTGCGCGGCATCTTGCGGAGGGAGACCGCGTCGTAGGATACAAGGTGGCCATTACCTCGCGCCGCAAGCTGGCTGAGCTGTCGCTGGCCTCGCCCATCGCCGGAAAACTGCTGGCCAGCGCCAGCGTGCCGAGCGGCGGTGCGGTTCCCGCTGGCGCGCTGATCAGGCCGCGCATCGAACCCGAGGTGGCATTTGTCATGGACAAGCCTTTGCGCGGCCCGCATTGTACGATCGTCGATGTGGCGAGGGCGGTGGCCTATGTTGCGCCGGCATTCGAGATTCTGGATGCAAGGTATCCGCCTGGCGCATTCAACGCGTTCGCAGCGGTGGCGGACAATGTATCCGCATCGCGGCATGTTCTGGGGCCGCAGCAATTCGCGTTGTCCGGCCTCGACTTGGCTCGGATAGGCTGCGTGCTGCACCGTAATGGCGATATCGTCGCCACCGGGGCTGGCGGGCAGGTGTTGGGGCACCCCATGCAGTCGGTGGTGGAGCTCGTCAACGATCTGGCCACGCGCGATGAAGCGTTGGAGGCCGGGGCCATCGTACTGGCAGGGGGGTTGATCGAAGCGATGCCGGTTCAGGCCGGAGACCACCTGCGGGCCAGCTTCCACACTCTGGGCGATGTGTCGGTCAGTTTCGGCTGACCAGTGCTGAGCGTAAGGCCTTTCTTTCGGCTCAGTGGGGGTCGGCGTTGGACTGAACGCCCAGTACTTCGGCCCAGTAGCGGGCGGCATCGCCAATGTGTTTGGTAATCAGGTCGCTGGCGCTGCGGGAGTCTCGTCTTTCGATGGCATCCACGATCTGGAGATGCTGGCGTGCAGTTGCGCGTCCGGCCTCCACGCTCTGGAAGTAGACGCGCCGCCGCTCCAGCGACAGGCGGTAGAACGCATTCAGGATACGCACTAGCACGCCGTTGTGCGACGCCGACGCCAGCTTCATATGGAATTTGTGATCGAGCTCCGCTATGTTGCCTTCGGCCGCCAGCAGCGCTTCGGTCTGGCTCAGAATATCCCTCAGTTGCTGGATGTCATCGTCCGTCCTGCGTTCACAAGCGCGTGCCATCGCATCCTGCTCAAGGGTGATCCGCACTTCCATCATGTCGATCACTTCTTGCGCGGTGGGGGTGGTGCCTAACTCGGAGAGCAGCACGATAGCTTCGAAACTGCTTTCAGCCCTGGCGTCTTTGAGGTAGATGCCGGAGTTCGCCCGGGTTTCCAGTACCCGCAGTGCACTCAAGGTGGCGATGGCTTCCCGCAGCGCGTTGCGTCCCACACCAAATCGCGCGGCGAGATAGCGTTCGGATGGCAGCCTTTCTCCTGGTTCGAACCGCCTGTCTTTCAGAAATTCGATGATCTTGGCGATCAGCGGTTTTTCCGAAGGCGTTTCTGCCTGCACGGGCAGGGCGGGGGGCATCGATATTGTCATAGGTCGCAAGCCAGCACTCATTGCTTTTTGGCAAACCATTTCGGTGGAACCACTTTGGTCATCCCATCTTAGCACGGCAGGGTCGTGAGCCTGGCGCCTTGCGAGGCGACCGACCGACATTCCGCGCTACCTAGTGACGCTTCGTTCCTAATAGGAACAGCGTTCCCTAAAGAGGCAGAAAGAGCACTGGTAGTGGGCGGCCCCGTCGCGACGGGGCGGGGCGTGCTTTAGCCCGCCTCTACCATGAACCCGTCGAAGAATCCCGCCAGCTCGGCATAGGCGTCGAGCGGCAGCACGTGCGCAATGTACTGGTCGGGACGCACGACGATCATGCAGCCATGCTGGCGGTCGATGCCACGCATGTCGAAGATGTCGTGGCCGCGCTTGAGGTCGGCGCAGAACATCTTTTCGTAGTCGATCAGGCCGTAGCGGCCCTTGCGAGGCAGCAAAAAGGCCGGCATGGCGTCGAGGGCCAGGGTGCGGTGGCCTTGCTGGAAAACGGCACGGACGTCGATCACGGCGTCGATGTCCAAGCCGGCCGGCGTGTATTTTCTGACCGGCGACTGCGGCGAATCGGCCAGGAACTCGCATAGCGTGTGGATGAGAGAGGAGCGAGAGGCCGGAACCTGTGCATCGGCGAAGGCAAATATGCGCCAGCGGCCGTCGGCCTTGACCGTATGGCCCAGATGCACGGGCTTCGCATCGGCCAGGCGTATGACCGGGGCCGAGTGAAAGCGCATGCCTATCGTGAGGCCCGGTGCGAGGTCCTGGTAGGCGGGTTCGCCGCAGATGATCGATGGATAGTAGCGGGTCTCGGTGCCTGCGGTGAAGCGCCCCTGCTTGACGAAATAACGCTGAAACTCGGCAGGGTCCACGCCCTCGCTGTCGGTCTTGGAGGGATCCTTGGGAGCGGCGCTGAACATCTTGGCGAATTCGCGATCGAAGTCGATCAGTTCCTTGGCGACGGTCTGGCGCTCGGCGGAATAGGTATGCAAAATCTGTGGCGAGCTCTGGCCGCGTAGCACGGACGCGAGTTTCCAGCCCAGGTTGAAGCCGTCCTGCATGGAGACGTTCATGCCCTGGCCCGCCTTGGGGCTGTGGGTGTGGCAGGCATCGCCGGCGATGAAGACCCGCGGCAATTGCGTATGTTCCCCTTGTTCGGGCACGTCGTCGAAGGTGTCGCACAGGCGCTGGCCGATTTCGTACACGGACCACCACGCGACTTCCTTCACCTCCAGGGTGTAGGGATGCAGGATGCGCTGGGCGGCGGCGATGAGGCGGTCGGACGTGATCTGGCGGTTGGCGACGCGCTCGTTCTCGCTCAGCTTGTCGAGCTCGATGTACAGGCGCACGAGATAGCCGCCCTCGCGCGGGATGATCAGCACGCTGCCTTCGCTGGCCGAGTGGATGGCCGATTTGATGCGGATATCGGGAAAGTCGGTGACGGCCAGGACGTCCATCACGCCCCAGGCCTGGTTGGCCGATTCGCCGTGCAGCTCACGGCCCAGCGACTTGCGCACGGTGCTGCGGGCCCCGTCGCAGCCGACTGCGAAGCGGGCACGCACGGTCTCGATCTGGCCCTGGTGGTCAGCGTCGGTGCGTTCGAAGCGCGCCGTGACCGGATGGCTCGTGGCGCCGACCGCCGGGGGGGCAACGGTCAAGTCCAGCAGGCGGCGCGAATAGGCGGGCTCGAGACGCGATGGCGAGCTGCGCATGACGTCCAGGTAGAAGTCATGGACGCGCGCCTGGTTGAGGATCACGTGCGGGAATTCGGAAAGCCCGTCCTCGGTGTCCTGGATCCGGCCGCTGCGGACGATATGGGTGCGCTGGATGTCGTCGGGTTTCCAGAACGAGGTCTCGTTGACCCAATAGGACTCGTTCAGCACGCGCTGGCTGAAGCCGAAGGCTTCGAACATTTCCACCGTGCGGCAGGCGATGCCGTCAGCTTGGCCGAGCTGTAGCGGGCCGGGCTTCTGCTCGACGATGCAGGTCTTGATGTCGGGAAAGGCGGCCAGTTGCGCGGCCAGCGTCAGGCCGGTGGGGCCGCTGCCGACGATCAGGACGTCGACTTCCTCGGGCAGCGTGTCGGTGCGTCTGTCCGCAGCTTGCTTGGCGGGTTCGGAGATATTGGGATCGCCGGGCTTGAACCCGTTCAGATGGAATTGCATGGCACGTCGAACTCGGCAAAGTAGATACGCCATTATCTCAGGCTGGGGCCGGTTCGTCCCCGTCGTGGGGGCGTTCAGCTATCTCCAGGGTGGTTTCGTATAGGCTGGGCGACGCCATGCCCGGCTCGGCCCGGACCGATGCCGCGAACCCCGCTACGTTCGTGACACCATGGGCTTGGCGCCGGGATCTCGGGAAATCGCCACGCGCGCCGGATTCCCATAAACCGTCGCCCCCGCGGGCACATCCCGGGTCACGACACTCCCCGCTCCTATCACCGCGTCGTCTCCCACCGACACGCCAGGCAGGATCAGCGCCCCGGCTCCCACCCAGGCGTTACGGCCGATATGTATGGGGCGCCCGAACTCCAATCCCCGCGCGCGCTGCGCCGGATCGCGCGGGTGATCGGCGGTCAGTATCTGGACACCTGGCCCGATTTGCGTGAGATCGCCGATGGTCACTTCGACCACATCCAGGATCACGCAGTTGAAGTTCAGGAAAACACCCGAGCCCAGCCGGATGTTGTACCCGTAGTCGCAATAGAAGGGTGGCCGGATGACGGAGGCCTCGCCGACTTCGGCAAGACGCTCGCGCAGCAATGCATGCCACACGGCCGCGTCCTGCGGCAGCGCCGCGTTGTAGCGGGCCAGCCACTCGCGTGCGGCGGCCTGGTCGGCCTGGATTTCGGGAACGCCGGCGAAGTAAAGCTCGCCGGCCAGCATCTTGTCCTTTTCGGAGCGCGTCATGCAGGCCCTTTGTTGATGTGTCCCGTGGGCGCCGCCCGGGATCGAGCGACGGCGCCCAGCAAAGGCGTCGCGCAATGGCGTGCCGTCAGATCTTGCGCCGCAGTACCACCGGCTTGCCGCCGAACTCGCGCTTGGTCATCCACGCGGCCAGCGCGGCGTCCAGGTAATCGGCGTGTCCAGGAAACCACTGGAACAAATGAAGGGCGAAATCGTGAATCAGGTCCACGTTCGCGCGTCCATTCAGGAACAGCTCGCGCACTTCGCGCGTGGAGTTCATCACGGCTTCGTGTTCCTGTACATGGCAATCGGACGGAGGAAAGTCCGTCGTGCGCATCCATTCTTCTTCCTGGCCGAAGTGCGATTTCGTGTGTTCCTCGAACGCATCGAGCGCCGCGGCCGCCGAATCCTGGGTACAGGTCAGGAGGCGAAACGCCACTTCGTAGAATTCCTTGTGCGAGTCGTCCATGGGGTTGAAGCCAAGGAGTCTGGCGTCAGACCACAGGAAGCTGGTGTCGCTCTCGGGGCGCGGGGCGCTGTCATCGCGTAAGGTAGGTTCTTGCTTCATGACTTCTCTGGCTTTAATACTGGGATCGGCGGTCGGCGTGCGGGTTGGAAGACAGTCAGGCCCGGCGCGCGGAATCCTCAAGTATATGCAGTTTGCAGCCGAGTGCCCTGCGCGCGCCTCCAGGGCATGCAAAGGGGCAGAGCTCCATGGGAGACCCTGCCCCTTCTTCGATACAGCCGGCCGCCGCGGCGGCCGACGCCATCCTCAGGCCGGAACCGCGCCCATCAGTTCTTCCTTGCGGGTCATCATCATCTCCGCCGTTTCCCGCAGATCGATCTTCTTGCTGATGATCTTGGGAAACATTTCTTCTTCTTCTTCCTTGACGTGATGGTTGATGTATTCGCCCAGCACGGTCACCCGGGCGTCGTACATGTCGTCGCCCGGCTTCATGGACTGGACCTGCGCGATGAGGTCCTTGGCGCTGGCATGTTCCACGACTGCTTCATCCAGCATGTCGACAAAGGGCTGGCCACCTTCGCGGCGGACGAGTGGATAAAAAATCTCCTCTTCCAACGTGGTATGGATGGTCAGCTCCTGACAGACGGTCTGGGCGATGTCGAGCTTCTCCGCGTCCGACTTGGCTTCCTCGAACTGCTTGAAGAGTCTTTTGGCATTGCGGTGGTCGTCCAGCAACAGGCTTAGAGCGGCCTTTTGCGGGGCAGGTATGTTCGATTTATTCATGGTTGTTCCAGAGTGCCCCTCTCACTGAGGTGTAGGAAACTTAGCAAGCGCCGTGCCCGGCGCATCGCCGCCCATGAGGTTCCGTCGTTTCCCGCCCGCGTACGGCCGAGCCCGTCGCCCGGCCACTGCGCGCGGCTGACATCGCCGCCCGCGGGCCGGAAACGTGCAGTCCTTCCCGCCCTGCCGAGCGAGAGCCCGGCCTCGTGCTAGAAGGCGTGCCGGATGCCCAGCGACACCTGCTTCTGGCCTTTCCGGGCGGCAACCGGCCCCGCCGACGTATCGCCGGTGTTGAAGAAACCGTACAGCGTGGTCCGCTTCGATAGCGCGTGCACGTAGCCCACGGCGACGTTGTCGACCTTGCTGCCTGTGGCCTTCTGGTAGCCGGCAAGCACACTGCCGGCCGCACCCACCCGTGCGCTGGCGCCCAGGGAATACGCGTTGTCGTTCGTGACGCCGTAGAGGGTGCCGGAGGAGTTGCGCAGCCGGCCATAGGCGGCATGGACGACGACAGGGCCGAAGTCGTAGGCCGCGGCCACGGTCAGGTTCTGCGGGTTGCGCGTCAGCGGCGCCGCGGACTGGACGTGCTGGTAGGTCACCACCGTGCGCAGGCCGCCGCGGCTGTAGCGCATCCCGGCTTCCACCATGCGATTGTTGTTGTCGGAACCCGGCGCCTCATTGTCGGCCAGCGAGAAGGAATAGCCCAGTGATGCCTGGAAGCCTGACATGGTCGGCGTGTAGTAGTACACGGCGTTGGTCGGGAACCCGAAGCCGAATTCGGGATCGTTGTAGGCGAAGGCCGTGCCCAGCGTGGACCGGCTGTAGCCCAGTCCGAACGGGCTGCCGGCAAAGCTTGCCCAGGTGAAGGCGGTGCCCATGAACCGGCCGAGCCGCAATTCACCCCAGGCCTTGCTGGACAGGCCCACATAGGAGCCGCCCTGGAACAGCCGTCCTCCGAACCAGCTGCCGTTGTCCGTGGTGAAGCGATTCTCCAGGTTGAAGAACGCCTGCAGTCCGTTGCCGAGATCCTCGGTGCCGCGCAGGCCGAAGCGCGATTGCGTATGGTTGCCGCTCTGGATACCGTGGATGCCGGACTGGCTATCCGTCTTGTCGTACATGTAGCCGGCGTCGACGATGCCGTAGAGCGTGACCTGGGTCTGTGCCTGGGCCACGGCGGCCGTTCCGGCCAATACCGTGCCGGCTAGGATTTTCTTCATGTTGTCTCCTCGAGGGTGCGCTTGGGGTGGTCCGCAACCGGTCGCGCGTGCCGGATGCGGCGGGCAATGCGCCGCCCGCCGGCCTGGCGGGCCGGGCCGGATGGGCGGTGCTGCGTGGGAAAAGGCTTAGCGGGGCACGCTGCGCCCGCTGTCGTCCGCTTGCGCGCCGGCAAGCAGGCCGGCCTCGCGGTAGTACCGCTGCGCGCCGGGGTGCAGCGGGATGGGCGCGCGCGCCATGCGGGATGGTTCGATGGGATGGGTGACGGGGCTGCGCCTGGCGGGCAGATGCCGGTATTGCCGCTCCAAGGTGTCCCGGGTCTCGACCAGGCACCACGTCAGCAGATGGGCCACTTCTTCGGGCATGTCGTCCCGGACCATGACCAGGAAATCGGAGAAATCCAGCGCCGGCAACTCGGTTGCCAGACCGTCCCAGTATCCCGCGGGCAGGACGCCGGAATGCAAGCCGTAGTCGGAGGCCAGCGACGCCAGAGCGCCGGCTTCGGCGGGAAGGGGCACGGCCTTGCCGCCCTCGATCAACTGCGCCCACCACGGCGTCATGATCGCTTCCTGCAGCACGGCGTCGACCGTGCCGGCTCGCATCCGCTCCAGCGATTCACGCGGATGCGTGTCTTCCACGTAGCATCCGCCCCAGGAGCGCAACGTGGCCTCGTCCAGCCCGTGGGCCTGCATCAGCAGGCGTCCCACATAGCCGATGAAGTTGGTGCCGTCGTCGCGGGATGCCGCGATGCGCAGCGGGGGACGCTTGCGCCGCAGCTCCTCGAAAGACCCGATGCCCAGGCCGGGCGAGAGCGCGAGGACCATCCGGTCGTCCTGCGGGAGCACGGCCAGGGCGCGCAACGATGGGGTCGGGCGGGAACGGAAGAGGCCGCGCCCTTCCAGTGCCAGACGCAGCAGCGCGGCCGGGGTCATGATGCACAGGTCCGCCTGGCCGTCCTGCACTTCATGGATGGCCTCGATGCCGCCGCCACGTATGCTCCAGATGGCCACCCGGCTGGTCGTGCCGGCGCGGGCGCAGAATTCCTGGCACAGCCACGAGCACATCCGGTGGATATTGGCGCCGCCCCAGTCGCCGACGAAGTTCAGCATGTAGGAGCGGTCGAGTCGGGGTTCGCGCGATGTCATGCGATGTCCTTCAGGTGGCGGTCGAAGAAGGCGAGGGCGCGCCGGTCGGCCAGTTCCGCAGCCTCGGCGATGCGGGTCTTGCCGCCGCGGCGGGCGAAGGCGTGGCCCGCGCCGGCGTATTGATGGATCGCTACCGATGGCCGGTCGCGCAGCGCGGCCACGACGATTTCTTGCGCCGGGCCGGGAATGAGGTGGTCCGACGTGCCCAGATGCAGTTGCAGGGGCGTGCGCTGTGCAGCCGCCTCGCCCACGAGTTGTTCCAGGCCCACGCCGTAGTAGCTCACCACGGCGTCCAGGTCCAGCCGCAGCCAGCCCAGGAACGCCATGCGGCCGCCCAGGCAGTAGCCCGCCATGCCGACTCGCGGGTGCCGTTCGCGCAGGTGGGCAACCAGCGTGGACAGATCCGACATGGCTGCGCCAGGCTGCTTGCCATAGGCCTGCGCGGCTTGCACGGCGCTGGCATGCGCCTGCTCGTCGTTGGGGTCGAGTTCGATGCCGGGCCGCTGCCGCCAGAAGAGGTCGGGCGCGACGGCGCGGTACCCGCACGCGGCGTAGTGTTCGACGGTTTGCCGGATGGAGGCGTTGACGCCGAAGATTTCCTGCAGGACCACGATGGCGGGCGTATCGGGGCTGGCCGGGCCGGCCGTGAACAGGCCCATGCGGCCGTCGGACAGGTCGAGTGTCGAATTGAAGGACATGGGGAGTGCGCTCCGAAGAAGGATGAGGGGTGGCAGGAGGCCGCGGCGTTCAGGCGGCCAACACTTCGCGCAGGGGAGTGGACGGGTCGGCCAGCCGTTCCGGATCGAGGGTGGGCGGTCGTTGCAGGGCCCGCCGAGCCAGTGCCATCTCGCGCGGCGCGTTCAGGGCGATCGCACCGATCAGGCGGCGTTGCCAAAGCTGGAAGACGGCGACCCGGTCCTCGCCCAGCGGCCGGACGATCTGCGTGTCCGCGAGCTGGCCATGGCCGGCAACCTGGAGATTCCAGTCGAACTGGTCGGTCCACATCCACGGCGGGCGGACCGGAACGGACGGACGGCCGAGCATGGCCTGGGCGGTCGCCACCGCCTGCTCCAGCGCAGGCTCCCAGGCTTCGAGCCGGACGCGGTGGCCTGGATGCGTGGCGAGCCCCTGCATGCGGCGCGCCACATCGCCGGCGGCATGGATGCAGGAATCGGAGGTGGCGCCCGCGGCGTCGGTCAGTATGCCGTCGTCCACCTCCAGGCCTGCCGCTTCGGCCAGCTCGGTATTGGGCACCGCGCCTATGCCGGCGACCAGCAGATCGGCGGGCAGGGTATCGCCGGAGCCGAGTCTGACGGACTCGACCGACTCGCTGCCGTGTAGCGCGGCGACGGCGGCGCGCAGCCGCACGTCCACGCCATGCCGGGCGAACTTGGCCCGGAAGCGTTCGGCCAGTTCGGCGGGCAGTGCGCGTCCCATGAGGCAGGGACCCGCTTCGAGTACGGCGACCGCGCAACCCAGCCGGCTGGCCGTGGCGGCCACCTCCAGGCCGATGAAGCCGCCGCCCACGATGACGACGCGCGCGCCGGGCACCAGCCGTGGGGCCAGCGCCACCGCATCGCCGTAGGTCCGCAGATAGTGGACGTTGGGACGGTCCGCGCCCGCCAGGCCGAGCCTGCGCGCTCGCGTGCCCGTCGCCAGCAGCAGCCGGCCGTAGCCGATGCGGCGGCCATCGGCCAGGGTGACGAGGCGTGCGCACCGATCGATGTGGCCGGCCCGCATGCCGAGCAGCAGGCGCACGCCGGCTGCCTCCAGTTCCTCGGCGCTGCCCAGCATGGGGCGAGGAGGCGAGTCGGCGCCGTTCGCCAGGTCGGCAAGGGTGGTCTTGGACAGGGGCGGTCGCTCGTAAGGGGCGAGTGGCTCCTCCCCCACCAGGAGGACCGATCCGGGAGGCGCATGCCGCGCCAGTTCGCGCGCGGCCGCGCCGCCGGCAGGGCCCGCGCCGATGACCAGGTATTCGACGAAATCCATGTCTGCGCGCGGCTCAGGAAGCGGTCGGCTGAAGGACTTCGGGCAGCCAGCTTTCCAGCCACTCGGCCGCGGCGTCCTCCGGATAGCGGCCGCCGCGGCTGTCGTGCTCCAGCCGGGCGCCGATCCGCCGGGCGCCCAGCGAGGCGAACAATTCGTCGAAGTGCTTTCCTCCGAAGCAGAAAGTCTTGGGATACAGGCTGTCACCGAGGCTGATCACGCCGTAGCGCACGCCGCCCAGGTCGGGATTCCCATGCGCCAGCCCGTCGAACAGCGCCCGGCCGTTGTCCGGGACCTCGCCCACGCCGTAAGTCGAGGAGCAGATCAGGTAGAGCCCGGGGCCGATGGCTTCCGGGCCGACATCCTCCATGCGCCGGACGCGAGCGGACAGACCGGCCGCCGCCAGCCGGTCCGCCAGGTCGTCGGCCAGCATTTCCGCCGTGCCGCTCATGGTTGCCACGAGGATCGTGACGTCTTCTTTCATGCTTTCTCCGTGTCGATGCAAGGGGAGCGGTGCCGATCGTGCCCCGCGCTGCGCAGGCCGGCCGGCGTATTCCCTATATGACAATTATTGTCTATTCGACAAATATTTACTTTTTGGAGATTTTTGTCAATACGGGAATCCCGCGGCGTTACGGCGGGAGGGCGATGTGACAAAGTGCCGGCATCCCGCCGTCGGGGGCGGGCAACCAACCACCCACTCACGAGAGTTGCAAGATGACGTTGAGCGATGAGAACCCGGCGCTGCGCATGCCGGAACCCAGGCCGGACAAGACGCCAGTGAAGGCGAACGCGTACCGCCATGCCAGGCAGGCGAATACCCAGCTGCTGCCCATGTTTCCCTACGATGGCCCCGGCGACATCGTGCCGGCGTGCACATCGATCCGCGCCGGCGGCCAGTCGGGCAAGCGCGGCTACTTTCTTCATACGAATGCCGTCGACGAGGTCATGGTGTCATTCGGGGCCAATGGCCGCGTGCGCACCGGCGATGTGATCGTCGGGCCCAAGACCCATGGAGTCGGCGGTTCCGGCGCGGCCGAGTTCTTCGCCTTGAACGTGGTGACCCAGCGCCAGCTTGAAGAGGATGAACAGCTCGAGGCCGTGGCGTTCGCCTGCGAGGCCTGCAGCCAGGAGGTGTTCAAGCTGGCGTTCTCGGCATTCACCACCGAGGACCATGGCGGGTTCTTCCCTCCCTTGCCGTCCAACGCGGGGGCCGCTCAGGCCGCCGCCGAGTTCAACGCTTCCGAGGCCAACCGCACCTGCAAGGCGTGCGGCCATGTCAACGATCCGTTTCCCATCGCGATGTGGGGCTGGGATCGCTATCTGCGCAGCACGTCCGTCGCGGAGGATGCGCGCCGTGCCCTTGAGGAGATGATCGGGAAATGACGTCCATCGATCTGCGCAGGAAGAATTCCCTGAACCTGTTCCGCGAGGCGCCCAAACTGGGAGCGTTCGACGAGTTTCCGGTGCTGCGGCCCGATGTTGATCCGCAGTTGCATGTCAGCCGCGGCGGCGTCGACCAGCCCTTTCATCTGATTTGCGCGAAGGACTCGGTCGTCGCCCTGGTAAGCGGCTGCGCCCGCGTGGATTTCGCCTCCGGCGCAGTGCGCCACTTCGACATGGAGCCGGGCGATTTCGTCTATGTGCCGGCGGGCATCCCGCATCGCATCCACGTGCTCGAGGCGGGCATACAGCTGCGCTACAAGGCGCGGGAAGCCGGCCTCGAGGCGGTGGCATGGATGTGCGCCGGATGCGGTACCGAGATCGGGCGCCATGTCTGGGATACCGCCTCGACGCTGCCCCAGGAGGGATATCTTGCCGCTTGCGGCAGGTTCAACGAAAGCGACGAGGCGCGGCGCTGCCCGAAGTGCGGCGAGGTGCATGCCGCCGTGGACCTGACGCACTTCCGCTGGGCCGCGGTGGCGGCCGCCCTGCGCGACGATGCCGCACCGAACTGAACTGCTGGGCGGGGCAGGGCCCGACGTGGACCCGCCCCTTTGGTGAACGATAGCTTGCGGCAACGGGCCGCGGTTTTGGAGAAGAGACATGGAGACAAAAGAACGGAGCGCGCGTCGTCGCCGCTTCATGACGGGCATGATGGCCGTCCTGGCCTCGGGCGTGGGCGCTGGCGGCGTCCATGCCCAGGATTTTCGCAAGGGAACGGTCAGGCTGGTCGTGCCCGGGCCGGCAGGCAGTTCGATCGACAATCTGGCGCGTGCCTTGGCCGATGCGCTGGGAGAGGCCTGGCGCGGAACGCCGGTGATCGTGGAGAACCGCCCGGGCGCCAGCACGACCATAGGCGCGGCCTGGGTGGCCAAGTCCCCGCCCGACGGCCAGACATTGCTCGTCACGCCCACGCCTTTCGTCCAGGCACCCTACCTTTATCGCAGCCTGCCCTACCATCCGCTGAACAGCTTTGCGCCGGTGCTCCAGCTTGCCGACTCCCAGTTGTGGCTGGCGGTCAATGCGGATGTGCCCGCCAGGTCAGTGGCCGAATTCGTCGCGCTGGCCAAGGGGGCGCCCGGCAAGTATTCCTACGCGTCCTCCGGCCCGGGCACGACGCCGCATCTCTACGGCTACGAGCTGGGCAAGCGGGGCGTGATCGATCTGCTGCATATCCCCTACAAGGGCATTCCCCCCGCGGTCATCGATGTCGCGGGCGGCCGCGTATCGTCGATCTTCGCGCCATTGTCGGATATCCAGCCGCAGGTCGACGCGCACAAGCTGCGGGTGCTGGCCAGCAGCGGCGCATCGCGTTCCTCGCTGACGCCGGAGGTACCGACGCTGAAGGAACTTGGTTACGAGGGATTCGAGACCCCGGGCTTTCTCGGCATGTTCGCGCCGGCCGGCACGCCCAAGCCCATCGTCGACCAGATCGCCAGGACGGTCGGCGCGGCCATCGCCTCGCCGCGTATCCGCAGCGCGCTGGCCGCCTACGGATACGAGCCGGTCAGCAGCTCGCCGCAGGCGTTCGGCAACCTGGTGCGCGCGCAGCTGGAAATCTGGAAGCGGGCGATCGCCGAGGCCGGCGTGCAGGTGGAATAGGCTGCCGGCGGAGCATGGGGAATCGAATATCATTCGGGAATCATCAACGAGCTCCCCGGTTTTCGATCCCATGCAGAACCCGAAAGGCAAGAAGGAGCTTGCGCGTACCGCCGCTGGCGAGATACTGACCGATCTCGTGCTGCAGGTCTTCAAGGCCAACACCGCCTTGCAGAGCGCGGCGCCGGCCGTCATCCAGGACGAGCGCATCAGTTCGCCCAAGTGGCAGATCCTGGGCGCCATTCGCCACGAAGGCAAGACGGCCGCGCAACTGGGAAGGGAGCTAGGCCTGTCGCGCCAGATCACGCTCTGGAATGCCAGGTCGCTGGCCAGCGACGGCCTGATCTCGTTCGAGACCAACCCCAATCACCAGCGCGCCTACCTGGCGACGCTGACCGACGAGGGGTGCGCGGTGCTGGACCGGCTGACCGCCAATCAGATCGACTGGGTCAACGGCCTGGCCAGCGGCTTCCAGGCCGAGCAGCTGAGCGGCGCCCTGGAGGTCCTGCGCATGCTTTGCGAGCGGCTGCGTTGACTCACATGGCCGCGGCCACGCGCTCGAACAGCGTGGACAGGTAAGCCGCCGCCGGCGTCAGCGGCACGCCGGCGCGCGAGATCTGCACGATGTCCGGCCCTTCGATGTGCTCCTTCAAGGCGATGGGCTCGATCACGCCTTCGAACAGCTTGGCCTGCAGCCATTGGCGGGGCAGCATGGCCAGCGCGTCGGTGGAGCTCAGCAGCGCCGCCACGCCCACCATCGATTCGGCCTGCGTCATCGGCACGGGCGGAGGCAGGCCCTGGCTCGCGAAGGCGTCCTCGAATTCCGCTTCCACCCGTTCGCGCACGCCGGTCAGTATCCAATCCTCGCCGATCAGCTCGGCAAGCTTGCTGGCGTGGCGGCGGGGGTGGCCCCTGCGGCCCACGATCACGCGATCGTTGTGGAACAGGAGGTCCACCTTGTAGCCCTCGCCGATGGGGCGCGCCGGGCGCGGGCCGATGAAGAAATCCAGGGTACCGTCCTGCAGCCGGCCCTCCAGCATGGAGAAGAAGCCTTCCATCATGCGCAGACGCACGCCCGGGTATTTCCTGCGAAAGCCCTGGTGAGCCTCCGCGGCCATCGCCAGCCACACAGCGCTGGACAGGCCGACGGTCACGGTGCCCGAAGGCGTGCCCAGGAGCTGGGCGACTTCCTCGCGGCCGCGCTGGATCTCGGCCATGGCGGCATGCGCGCGACTGTAGAAGGCTTCGCCGATGGGGGTGAGCACCACGCCGCGGGCATGGCGCTCGAGCAAGGGCGTGCCCAGCTCGCCTTCCAGTTCGCGCAGGCTGCGAGTCAGGGCGGGCTGCGCCAGGCCCAGCGCCCGCGCGGCACCGCGCACGCTGTGCGCTTCGGCGATGGCGACGAAGTCTCGCAGATGGTGCAGTTTCATCGTGATAACACTTGGGCATCGATGGGAGGATTTTGCCATCTTTCTGTAGGCACTGTCCTTTCCTAGACTCGTCTTCCACAACAGACCCATACATCACGGAGACCAACGATGGCCCTATCCAGACTGGCAGCAGTGGCGGCGCTTTGCGCCGCGGCGCTGCAACCGATGACCGCGCCGGCAGCGGATGCGGAGACCTTCCCCTCGCGGCCGGTGCGCCTGCTCAGTCCGTTCCCCGCCGGCAGCGGGCCCGACGCCGTCGCGAGAATGGTCGGCGAGCGGCTGTCCAGGGAATGGGGTCAGCCTGTCGTGGTGGAGCCGAAGCCGGGCGGCAACGGCTTCATCGCGATGGAGGCGGTGCGCCGCGCCGCGGCCACCGGCCATGACCTGGGGGTGGTCGATGTGGGGCACATGGCGATCAACCCCAGCCTGTTCCGCAAGCTTCCCTACGACCCCGTCAAGGACTATGTCCCGGTCAGCGGCCTCTATCGCACGGCCTTCTTCGTCGTCGTCTCCAGCGCCAGTCCGATCCGGTCGGTGCCCGCGCTGATCGCCGCCGCGCAGGGCTCGCCGGGCAGGGTCTCCTACGGTTCCTGGTCGGTTGGCAGCCCGGGCCACCTGGGCGCGGCGCAACTCGAGGCGGCCACCGGCACGCAGATGCTGCACGTGCCGTTCAAGGACACCGCGCAGCTGTACTCGGCGGTGGCCAACGGGGAAGTGACCTGGGCCCTGGGTTCGTACGCTACCGCGGGCGCGCTGATCCAGGCGGGCAAGCTGCGGGTGCTGGCGGTGGCCGACGGCCACCGCTCCTCGGCCCTGCCCGACGTGCCCACGCTGGAAGAGGCGGGGGGGCCGAGCGGCGTGGACGCTTCCACCTGGGTGGCGCTGGTGGCGCCTGCCGCCACGCCGCCTGGGCGCGTGGAAGCCGTTGCCCGCGCCGTGCGCTCGGCGCTGGACGACCCGGAGGTCAAGGCCAAGATGGCCACGTTCGGTTTCGTGCCGGCCGCCAGTCCGGGGGCGGCCGTGTCCGAATGGATGCGCAAGGATGCTCCCCGCTACGCCGAGTTGGTCCGGCGCACGGGGGCGACGACAGACTGAAGGAAATCCATCGTGAAAGCAATGCAAACGGAGGTCGCCATCGTGGGCGGCGGTCCGGCCGGCCTGATGCTGGCCATCGAACTGGGATGCCGGGATATCCCTTGCGTCCTGCTGGAAGAGGATGCCGATCCTCCGGCCTTTCCCAAGGCCAACGCGACGTCGGCGCGGACCATGGAGCACTATCGCCGGCGCGGCTTCGCCGACGAGATCCGCGCGCTGGGACTGCCGGCCGGCTATCCGCAGGACGTGGTCTATTGCACGCAGCTGGCGGACCACGAACTGGCGCGTTTCCGGATTCCCTCGCGCGGCGACGCGACGCGGCGCAGCAAGGCCGGAGATCATCGGTCGGGCAATGCCGGCGACTATGGCAGCGATGCCTGGCCCACGCCCGAGTTGCCGCATCGCGTGCAGCAAATGCTGATCGAGCCCGTGCTGCGCAAGCATGCGGCCGCCTATCCCAGCGTCAAGCTGTGCCTGGGCCAGCGGGCCGTCGCGGTCGAGCAGGGGGCCGATCGTGTGGCGGCGATCGTGGAGCCCGAGGGCGGCGGCCAGGCATGGCGCCTGGACGCCCGCTATCTGGTGGGATGCGACGGCCCTCGCAGCCTCGTGCGCAAGTCCGTGGGCGTGAGCTATTCCGGGCAGGGGGGCGAGCAACGCGATTTCTTTGGCGGCCAGATGCTGTCCATCTATTTCCGGTCCGAGCGCCTGTATGGCGTGATCGACAAGGAACCCGCCTGGCAATACTGGGCGGTGAACGCGCGCCTGCGCGGCCAAGTCCAACGCCGTCTACAACGCCTACAACGCCGCGCGCCGCTTCGCGGCGGACAACGGCAGCGCGCCGGTGCCCATGCACCTGCGCAACGCGCCAACCAAGCTGCTCAAGCAACTGGGCCACGGCAAGCAGTATCGCTACGCGCACGACGAACCCCACGCCTACGCGGCGGGCGTGGACTATTTCCCGGATGGGCTGCGCGCGACGTTCTACCAGCCGACCGACCGCGGGCTGGAGGCCAAGATCGGCCAGAAGCTCGCCTTCCTGCGCGAGCTCGACAAGGAAGCGAAGAAGGGTTAGGCGGCCGCGCCGCCGCAGGCGAAATGCGGCCGTAGCGATGGCGGCATCCCCCGCACCCGGCGCCGGTACTCCGACGGCGTCCAGCCCGTGTTGCTTTTCATGAAGCGCGTGAAGTGGGGCGGGGCGCTGAAGCCCAGATCGTAGGTGATCTCGAAGATGCTCTTCGCTTCGCCGGCCAGCAGCGCGAAGGCGGCGTCCAGGCGCCGCATGTTGTAGTAGGCCCGGGGCGTCATCCGCGTCGCCCGCCGGAACAGGGTGTAGAAGTAGCGCTCGGACACGCCATAGGCGCCCGCGCCGCGCCGGAATGCGGCGAAATCTTCCAGGTCGCGCAACTGGCCGGCGCGGGCATCGCGGCCCACGCGTTCCTCCAGGCTGTTGGCCTGGGCTGACGTGTCGGGGGCGGGGTGGGGCGTCCGGTTTTCCAGCGAACGGACCACGGCCGCCTGGTACAGGGTTCGGACGCCCTGCGACACCGCCCGGGGGTCCGGGCCGGCGCGGAACAGTTCCGCCACCAGTTGCATGGCGTCGGCGCGCAGCGGGCCGGGCAGGGTGATCATGTCGACCGGATCGTCGTCCCCGGCATGGCCGACGGGCCCGGCGCTGTCGTTCAACAGCGGCGAGGCCTTGATCAGGATGGATCCGACCTGTCCCGGATGCCGCGCGCGTCCCGGCGCGGGCGGGATGGCATAGGTCTGCCGGGGATGGATGACCAGCGCGCGGAACTGGTCCAGGCGGTGCAGGCCGCCGTTCAGGCGGACCGGCAGCGGTTCCTGGTGCATGTTCACCAATACCTGCACGCAGTCGCGGGCGTGGTCCGCCAGCTCGACGCCCGACGCCATGACCGAGACCCGGCCGTAGTCCCCGCCGCAATAGCAAAGGTGGGGCGACTCGTGGGCGTCAGTTGGGATCGACAATATTCTTCTCCTTCGCCACCTTCGACCACAGGGCCTTCTCGGTCTGCACGACGTGTTCGAGGCTGGTCCGCCGCGTGTCCGGGACTTCGGCGCCCCACGAGGCGACGAGCTTGCGCACGTCGTCGTTGCCCGCCGCGGCGGTGATCTGCGAGGACAGCGCATCCAGTATATCGGCGGGCAGGCCGGCCGGGCCGAACAGCGCGATCCAGGAAGAGATGGCGGGCACGCCGCGCAGCTTCTTCTCGGTCAGCGTCGGTACCGCCGGCAGCTCCGGGCTGCGCGCCGCGGTGCTGACCGCCAGCGCGTCCAGCTTGCCGATCTTGATCTGCGGCAGCGCCGTCACCAGCGAAATGATGGCGATGTCCACGTCGCCCGCCAGCAGGGCCTGCAACTGGCGCGCGCCCGAGGCGTAGGGAATGTGGACCATGTCGATGCCGGCCGAGGTCTTGATCATCTCGCCCAGGAAGTGCATGCCCGAGCCCACGCCGGGCGACGCGTAGTTGAGTTTCTTCCGGCTGTTGCGGGCGCTTTCCAGGAACTTGTCGAAATCGGCGTAGGCGCCCGCGCGCGAGACGATGACGTACGGCGTGGCGACCAGTTGCGCGATGGGCTGCAGGTCGACTCCCGGATCGACGTTGCCCGGGCGCAGCGCCCACGAGGTCGTGACCGAGGTGCCCGTGGCCAGCAGCGTGTAGCCGTCGTGGGCGGCGTTCTTCACGTGCCGGGCCGCCACTTCGCCGCCCGCGCCCTGCTGGATCTCGACCACGACGAGCTGTTTCAGGCGTTCCGACAACTCCTTGGCGAACAGGCGCGTGGAGTTGGCGGGAAAGCCGTCGCTCCAGGCCATCACCACCTTGATGGGGCGGTTGGGGTAGGGCTGGGCGGTGGCCGGCTGGGGCAGCCATAGCGCAAGCAGGGCGGCGGCCACCCAGGCGTGAGGGCGGGTCTGGAGAAGGCGGAGCGGCACCACTTGTCGTTGTCTCCTGGAGATTGGTCGGGCGGGGGCCGTATGGGGCGGTTTCATTCTAGGAGCGGCCGCCGCGGCGGGCTTACCCTGGACTGAACAGGTGGGCAGCATTTACCCCCATTCGTGTCCGGTCCCGCTGTTCAGCGGGCGGTAACGCCCCGGGCCGGGCGCTCGCCAACAATGCTCGGGCCGTTTCCAACAACATGCCAATGACTTTTCCAACTATGGATATGACTCACGTATCGGTTCGCGGCGGACACGCATTCGAGCCGGCCTTCGTGCAGGCCGAGGACCTGCTGGCCCGCCCGAACGACGACAGGCTGTTCGTCGATGTCCGCCTGGGCGACCCGGAGATCGAATACCGCGCGTACCGCGACGGCCACATCTTCGGTGCCGTCCATGGCCAGATCCGCGATGCATTCGCGGCGGAACCCACCCCGGCAAGCGGCAACCTGCCGCTGCCCGGCCTTGGGCAACTGGCCGACACCCTGAGGAACTGGGGCGTCGGCCGGGACACCGAGATCGTCGTCTACGGCCCGACCCCGGCGCTGGCCGCCCGCGGCTGGTGGGTACTGCGCTGGGCCGGACTCGCCAGGGTGTTCCTGCTCGATGGCGGACTGAAGGCCTGGATCGCCGCCGGCGGCGCGCTGGCGCGCGGCGACGAACCCCATCGGCGCCGGTTGCCCGAAGTCCTGTCCCTGGCCGGAGGACATCTGCCGCAGATCGAGGTGGACGAGGTCGAGCGGCTGCCGGACGGCGCCGTGCTGGTCGATGCGCGGGACGAGGCATCCTACCTGGCCGGGCATATTCCCGGCGCCCGGCATCTGGCCGCCTCCGAGTTCTGGACCCCATCGGGCCGGCTGCGGCCCGCCGGCGAACGGGCCCGCCTGCTGGCGCAGGCCGGCCTCGAGCCCGGCGACGAGGCCGTGGTGTACTGCGGCGGCGGCGTCCTGTCCGCCCTGGTCGCCATGGCCATGGCCGACGCCGGCATCCGGCCCCGGCTGTACGTCGGATCGTGGTCCGAGTGGAACAAGGACCCGGAACGCATGCGCCGCAGCGCGGTGAGAGAGCGGGCATGAACGGGGCAACGGTCCAGGTCGACGTCGCCATCTGCGGCGGCGGCCCCGTCGGCCTCGCGCTGGCCTATCTGCTGGGCCGGGAAGGGCTGCGCGTCGCGCTGTTCGAGAAACGCCCCAGCACCACCGTGCTGCCCAAGGGCCAGTACGTCCATGCCTCCACCGCCGAGCTCTACCGGCAATGGGGCGTCTGGGAACTGCTGGAAGGCAAGGGGTGGTCCATTCCCCGCTCCAACGGCCAGGGCTTCTACGTGCGCATCGCCCAGGGCCCGGTGGCCGACGTCCGCTCCTCGCTGGGCACCGACGCGGAATACGAACACAAGTGGGCGCAGCTCGCGCCCGTCTATCCGCGCAAGGTCCCGGCCTCCGACTACGAGGCCGCGCTGCGCCACCAGGCGGCCGCCTGGCAAAGCGTCGCGCTGCACTTCGGCACCCAGGTGGTGGACGTCGAGGACCTGGGCCGCGGCGTGCGGCTGTCGGTGAAGGAACTCGAATCGGGCCTGCTGCGCGAGGTCGGCGCGCGCTATCTCGTGGCCTGCGACGGCGCCCGCAGCTTCGTGCGCAACCGCATCGGCCGGGGCGAGGACCATGGGCCCACCTTCGGCAACCAGGTGCTGGCCGAGTTTCGCGCCGACCTGGACGATACCCTGGGGCGCGACGGCTACTTCCATTCCTTCGTGCTGGATCCGCGCTATGCCGGCTGGTTCGGCAGCAAGCACCCGGATACCGGGCTGTGGCGCTACAGCTTTCGCCACGACGAGGATCCGCTGCCCGATACAGAAGCCCTGCTCGAACGGATACGCGGCGCGCTGGGCATGCCCGAGCTGCCCGTCGAGATCGTCCGCGTCTACCGCTTCGACTACACCACGGGCCTGCTGCGCAAGTGGCGCGAAGGCAATGTCCTGTTCGCGGGCGACGCGGCCCATTGGCATTCGCCCTGGGGCGGCTTCGGCGCCAACACCGGCGTGCAGGACGCCAACAACCTTGCCTGGAAGCTGGGCCTGGTGCTGCGCGGCGCCGCGCCCGACACGCTGCTCGACACCTACGAGGTCGAGCGCAAGGGCAAGGCCCTGCTTACCGTCAAGGCGGCCACCTACAACTCGCTCAACTTCCAGGCCATCGCGGCGGCCATCGCCGTGGGCGAGCCCGGCGTCAGCCTGCACGGGACCTTCAGCCCGCAAGCCGTCGCCTTCCTGCGCGAATGCGTCGCGCCGCACGGCGACAACAGCGTGCTGCATACCGGCTTCCAGCTCGGCACGGTCTACGATTCCGCCGCCGTGATCCGCGACGGCGACCAGCCGCCGCGTGCCACCCTGGAGCACTACGAGGAAAGCACCGTGCCCGGCGTGCGCGCCCCCCACGTCTGGCTGTACGACTCCGCCGGCCGGCGGCTGTCCACCGTCGACCTGTGGGGCACCGCCTTCTCGCTGGTCGTGCAGCGCGATGTCCAGGCCTGGACCCAGGCCGCCCGCGCCGTGGGCCGGGAATTGGGCGTGGCCCTGCGCGTCGTGCATATCGGCCCCGAGGGCCACTACCGGGCCGACGAACCCAAGTTCGGCCGGCTGTATCCGGTGGCGGACGGCGGCGCCGTGCTGGTGCGGCCCGACGGATTCGTCGCGCGCCGCCTGCCGGCGCAGGCCGGGGGCGCCGCCGGGCCGGCGCTGCGCGACACCCTCCGGCGCCTGCTGACCCTGGAGCCGGACACCCGGGCGGCAGCAAGCCTGCCCGGACAAGAGGCACCCGTGGGGTGAAGGCCGGCCGGGGAGGCTAAAATCGGAATACCCCGGCCGGGCCGCCTCGCGCGCCGCCCGCCGGGGCGACCTTTTTTCCTCCTCCCAACACGGCTTTTTCCCATGCTCGATATCGCTCTGCTGCGCAAAGACACCCAGGCGGTGGCCGCCCGGCTCAAGGACCGGGGCTACACGCTAGACCTCGACGGCTTCAACTCGCTCGAGTCGCGGCGCAAGTCGGTGCAGACGGAGACCGAAACCCTGCAGGCCCGCCGCAACGCGCTGGCCAAGCAGATCGGCATGCTCAAGGCCAAGGGCGAGGATGCCTCCGCCGTGCTGGCCGAATCCCAG